>Ga0307512_10000531_pt1 | contig 56031 bp, 56 predicted proteins | sample 14_EM_MG_FD_200267 | JGI IMG/M metagenome (GOLD analysis project Ga0307512, IMG submission 200267) | Populus trichocarpa ectomycorrhiza microbial communities from riparian zone in the Pacific Northwest, United States - 14_EM | ecosystem: Host-associated > Plants > Roots > Unclassified | place...
CTCGTCACATTCCCACGGTTTCGAGTTAACTAACCGATGAATAGAGTCTCAGCACCTGGCGCGCCTCCCATCGACCGCCTCCAGATCGACCACCTCCAAGTACTCCTCCAATCCCGCTCGATGATAGCCTGCTACAAGTGCATCTCCAAACTCGCTCGATCACGGCCTCGGAGTGTATATCTGCGTTCACTCAATCTCCTTCTCCAATTGCAACTCCAAACTCGCTCGATCACGGCCTCAAAGTGCATCTCTCAGTTCACTCCACCTCGGCCTCCAAGTGCATCTCCAAACTCGCTCGATCACAGCCTCCCAGTGCATCTCTGAGTTCACTCTTTCTCGGTCTCCAATTGCATCTCCAAACTCGCTTGATCACAGCCTCCAAGTGCATATGTGAGTTCACTCAATCTCGGTCTCCAAGTGCATCTCCAACTCGCTCGATCACGGCCTCCCTGTGCATCCCTCAGTTCACTCCATCTCGGCCTCCAAGTGCATCTCCGAGCTCGCTCGATCATGGCCTCGGAGTGTATCGCTGAGTTCACTCGATCGTCATCTTCAGGTGCACCTCGAATTGCCGACAATCATCGCGTGCTGCCAGTCCAGATATACCGTGTGTAGATAGGTAGCTATATACATACATAGATGAGAATACAAACTGAACGCATAAGTTTTGAAAATCGTTGAACAATAAGTAGTAGCTATGATTTAACATCCCCAGGCATTGTGTAAATGGCTTCAGCATAACTGCAGCCCCTGCGGAGAATGTAACACACGTGTCCTTCTGATGGTGCGTCAACGTCACCACACAGTACAGGAGGTACATATGCAATGCGACCGGTCGCCTGGGCGACGGGTAGCGTGTAATTCTCCGTCAGAGGGCACGAGGTTCTGTCACAGCCGTCAGAACTGTCCGGAACACCCAGTTGTTTCTGACGGAAACTAGAGTTGTTGCCGATGTGGGTCTCCTGCTAATGCCGTATCATGATGTTCCTGTATAATGCGTAAACTTAACTCATCCTTGTCTGGTACGTATAAATTCCCTCTACACCATATCCGTCCCCTATCCTCTATGCACTCTGCAATGGTAACTTCCCGTAACCCACTCTTTGTTCGAATTGCTTCCAGTATTTTCCCTGGTAGTGGGTCAGTCTCATATGCCTCTGTCATAAGATTGGAAATAGAGTGACAGCCCTGGGTGGGCGGGCTGTCCGCCAAGAAACGCATTTGTTCCGGTAGGTTCTGGGCTTTCAGAACCACCTGTTCCATATTTCTGAGTCTCACATCGCCCCCCTCAGGGAGGTCTCCCGGCCTCCTCATCACAGCATCTGCTTTACCGTTCGGTTTGCCAGGTCTATAAACTATTTGATAGTCGAACCTGGTTAAAAATTCTGACCATTGTGCCTGTCGACAATTCAAGAGCTTCTTCGTCATCAAGTACTCAAGGTTCTTATGGTCAGTTATCAATTGAAGACGATATGCATCCCCTTCACACTCCGGTCTCCATTCCTCCAATGCCATATAAATAGCCATAAGCTCCTTATCGTATATGTCATAGTTGCATTCAGCCGGTGAATGTTTCTTTGAGATGTATGCCACCGGATGTAACGCTCCCTCATCATTATATTGGGACAATACTCCGGCAGATACATAATCGGAGGCATCAGTTTCAATAATTGCCTCCCTATCATAATCAAAATGTCGAAGTACTGGAGCTGTAGTGAAAGCTTCTACCATTGTCTCAAAAGCTAACTGCTGTTCTGCTTCCCATACAAATGGTTCATCTTTCTGGGTTAGTCTCGTCAGCGGTTCCGCCTTTTCAGAACACTTAGGGATAAATCGTCAATAGTATTTGCAGAATCCAAGGAACTGCCGTACTTCGAACACACTATTTAATCTCACATTTGCGGTCTTCTGCTCTCGGCTCCAGTTTTGTACCGTCTTCACTTTATCCTCATCCATGGTAATCCCATTTGTTGATATTATCAATCCTAGGTATTTCACTGTATTCTTAAGAAACTCGCAGTCTTCTCGCTTCAAATACAATCCCGCATCCAATAATCGTTGCATAATCCACTTAACATGACCCTCACGTTCTTCCACCGAATTACTATACATAATAACATCATCGAAACAGGCTGACGCAAACTCGTCCTACGCTTCTCGAACGGCAATATTGATGTAGCCTTTGGAGTCCCCCAGTGCATTCGTCGTTCCAAATTGCATTACTGTTGGTTAGGACAGCCTGTATCTTGTCCGGAAGGCCAACTAATGCTCATCACCCTCCTTTACTCGAAGTTAATTATAGGCTCTTCGTACATCTAGCTTTGTATAAATCCGGGCGTTTCCTAGAAAGTTCAGTGTTTTGTTAATCGCAGGGAGTGGTTATCAATTCTTAATTGCCTTGCCATTGATATCTCGATAAAGAATACAGAATCGTTGCCCTCCATCCGGTTCCTTTGCAAAAAGAACTGGTGCCGCAAATGGTCACAATGACTGATGAATCAATCCTATTGACATATTTTCTTCTAGCCATTGCTTAAGAACAACCAACTCGGCTCTTGACATTGAATACAGGGGGCCCCATGTGGGTATCTCCCCTTCCGTTAACCGTACATCACGGTCGACACCTGGTCGATGTGGAGGACGGCGATCAGCTAAAACTTTATTGAAGAGAGGAAGAAACTCATGATATTGTATGGGAACAATTCCCTCCAGGGGTCGTTCCTTCAAAACTTTGGGCTCCATAGCCTTCTTGATGTCATAAAGGGACGCTTTAAACACCTTAAGCTTTCCTTTCATAACTGTTGAGAAGAACGAAGATCCATTTAGCATAACGATATTCCCTCAAAAATGTCATTGAGGGCGTATCTGTGGTTCAAATATCCCACCTGGGGCGTAGACTGGCTCAGGAGGTTCCTCCGTAACTCCTTGTACCGTAACGGGTGCATCATGACAATGTGTGGTACAGTACTGTGATCCTAAAGAGACTATGTTGGATGCAAACTGTACTGCAACATCATGCAATCGTAACCCGGGGATTCCGGGAACAATCGGATAATGACCCAACTTCGTAACGAACATAGGTAACTGTTTGTCCTGATCTTTCATCATCATTCCTACTTTGGCAACATGCGTAATATCCCCTGATTCTATAGGTCTTCTGTCAATAACTTCAACTTGTCGTATCTGCTTTAACTCCTGGAGTGATATTTGATGATGGCGAGCAGAATCTCGATTCAAAAATGCAATGCCTGTAGCTCCACAATCCATCAGGGCATGTGTGGGTATTGCGTGATTATTCACGGTCAATGTGGAGGTTATAACTAAATGTCTCCCTTCCAATGATCCTTCCAATACCTCCACCTTACTAACTGATAAACGCGAAATTCCAAAACATTTCAACGCATTTAAAACACAACTTTTTGTGTCAACTGAAGAGCCATCCTCCTTCAATTGACTTGGTCTTTTCCTGATTCCTCGGAACCTGTCCTGGGCCCTTCTTCGTTTACCTTTGCTCCAGCCGCCTTGAACCTCTGAGCCTTTTTCCTTGCCGCACATTCCGCAGCCCGGTGGTTTAACCCACCACAATACAAACACCTTCCTTGAGTAAACCTCGTTGCCCTTTCTTCTGCGGAAATCCCCCTCCTGCCTGCGCTGAGATCCATAGGTGCCAGTCCGGTATATCCCGACACTGCTCCAGCGAAAGCTTCTCCAGAATCCTCATGAGGGGCCGGAGGTCTGGGTGAAGAGGCACAACCTGTCCCCCCACCCATAGTCTGTGCTGCCTTCTCTGCAGGTCATTGCCGAATCGGATTATCCTGCTGCTGACAGACGGTCACAAACGCAGGGAGCTCCTCCGGCATATCGCTATACATAAAGAAGTCCTTCATTCCTTCAGACAATGCCATTCGTATAGCATTCCGTAAGGCCGAAGGATTCCAATCTAGATCCGCAGTGATAACCTGGAACTCAGCATAGTACAGAGAGAACTCACGGGTCTTTTGTTTAATCTCCTGCATTGTCCGTTCAGTGGTGGCTACTCGGTCAGGGTCCCCAAACGCTGCTTCCAGGAGTTGTTGAAAGGCTGGCAGGTCTTCTAGCCCAATCTCTCCGTCCTGCTGGACGTGTGGCAAAATCTGGCCTAGAGCCACTCCCCTCAGGCGATTGAATGCGTACCGCATCTTTGACTGCTCGTCGGGGGACCTCGCGGGTTTGCGTTGTTTGACTATCCGGAGTTGAGCAATGCAGCCTCTCAACCGAGCTCGATACGATGTGGAAATGTCCGGGGAGTTGGGAAACTTCTGTCCTCGGTCTTCGGGTTGCTGGGGGGGAGTTTGAGCTGCCTGAGCCGATGATGATAGCGCATTGGCTAACTGCGTCCTCAAAGCTCGGACTTCATCTGTCGACTGTCTGGCGTCCCATGTCATTGCATCCAGTTCCTGTTGTATGTCTTCGTCTGTGCCTGCCATCCTCGGAATTCTCCTGGCTTCCTCCAGTTCCTGCCTCAATGTCTGCAGCTGTTGTTCGAATGTTGAATGATCGCATTGTGGAGGTAGGACTTGTTCTGTCTGCAGGTCTGTGATCTGTTTCTGTAATGCGATTATCTGGGCTGGGTGATCGCACACCCTCTCTACCATGGCCGCGGGTTCGGTGTTCTGCGCAACTCTCCTCAGCACCTCCTGTGCTTCTTCGAGCAGTGTTTGTCTCTCCCTGAAGTCGATCTCCAGCAGGTTCCTGTTGACGGTTCCTCGAATGATGTCCAGGTCGTCCGCAGACACCAGAGCTACCCGATTGTGCTGTTCTGATCCTGACATCGCAACGAATCAATCACATCTACCAGTGCCAATTATATCCGTCCCTTTCTGAAGTGGTCAGAGTTGGAGGTTCAATAACAATCGAAGGCACTGGCGCAGGTTTTGCTGTTGCTGCTGCTGCTGGTGCATGTCATTCCGCCGAGTGCATTCCTGAACAACTATGTCTTTCGCAATCACAGGGTAATTCCGGGTCACAATCGAACCAAGCGTGGGATCCCGAATACTTAGTCCAACTGCTTCCAAAGACGGGATGGTCCAGCACCCGGCCTGCTCCGTACACGGCAGCATCTGTCCAATAAAGATTCCATGGAGCGGGGACGTCTGACTGTTCCCAAAAGTGGGCAGGTAAGATGAGGTAGTCTACCTCAGTATTCAATAATCCTTCGATGCTCTCGAAGGCGTTCAAAGGTTCAGGTTCAGACCAGGAACAATGAGTTCCGGCAAGGTCATCCAATCTGATGCCAGCTGTTTGACAAAGAATACTGAAGACAGCATTGTGTCATACAGTCTGAGTACTTGCCAAACATTATCTTCATTATACAGGATATAACCAAGTTGGCAACAAGTATCAAATGTTACATCTTGCCAATGTCACCAATTTCGATTCCAACAGTATTCACTATTGAGACCGGCCTTACACCCTGGGAGGCGCTCAAAAAAGAATTGAATTGTGATTGTTCTGACAATCGTGATAGTTATAAGTTTGTTCTTCCCTCAGTTAACAAGCAGTTGGGTCTTGGAAGAGACAAAGAAAAAGAGTACAATAGTTTAGAACTGGCTGCTGTTTCTCAATTGATACATGTTATATTAGTTGTTGGGATATAAGTTCCTGGGTAACAGGATGAAATATTTCGGGTTGCATTTGCCTGGTTTACTACCGGTAGGATAGAAGAAATCCAAACTTGCAAAGGATGTCAGTACTGTAGAGGAGCAGAATGCTAAGTTGACAGGCCACCAATGGCAGTAAGGATGTTTGCATTGATTTGAATGTATTTGATTGTTATGATAACTGTATTCCTGATACCCCCTAAGATCAGTCCATACAGTTAGCACTGATAGACTGGTGTGTAGCATCATAATATTGTTTCAGGAATCAGCTCCACAGCTAGAGTGTACTTTAAGTCATACCACCTCTGAGAATATAAAAGTTGGTTAATGACCCAAAATGAAAACATTACTATCTGTAACATGAGGATAGCATGCACATAATTTGAGATGGTTCTACTACATATCAGCCAATACTATGAATTCACACCAGTCAGGCCAGCTTGAGAGCACCAATCCAGCATTTTGAAACTCAAATTGAACATGTCTGAACTGCAAGCAATCAAGATTCTTTCCACAACTAGCAATCACATCATAACAGATGCCTGGCATACAGATTCCCAGAACAAATTTGGTAATATATACTGTTAGTAACGGGGCCGGGAAACCTGCCAGCGGTCCGCGTTTGGACCGCAGACACGGGGCAGTTCAGTTCCAGGCCTGTCCAAGAACCCGGCCCCCTGCTGCTTGGCAGGCCAAACCTGGACCCAGACCCATCAACCCACGGGTTGTGACAGCGTTGGCTTGACCCGTCGGTTCCAATCTCCAGTTGTACATTTCGGGTTGTACTATTCATCATTGCATTCGGATATGCTACTGCAAATTGCACATCATTGACTTTGGTACGTCACTCTCTCTTTTTGATGTATTGGCCACCTTAATGATCAAAACAAACAGAGACACACTCCCCACCCCATCCTGAAAATGAGCATCAACAGAGCTTCAACAATTGTTGGTTGTGTATCCAGGGCAATCTGGGGGGCAATAGGTTGCAGAAAGCCTTAAATGAAGAATTGGCCGCCATAATTGGAAAAGCAGGAAGCGAAACGCTTCCTTCCCCATCTTGAAAATGACTTTGAACACAGCTTTAAAATTTGTTGGCCTTGCATCATGGTTAATCGCAGCGCGATGTGGCTGATATTATTTATATAGAACATTTTGACTGTTTTTGTACGCCAAAATGCTCATAGACACTTACTGGTGTGTTTGTAAAAGAAATAAGTTGTTACTATCCTAGAGGCTGTCATGGGAATATACCCCGCTCATATGCCTTGATAGGCTGCCAACTGCCGGTTTACGAATGTTCATGGTCAAGGGTCACTCGTATCACCAAAGATGCAAGACCAAAAATCGTTGACGCTCCGTTGATGCTCATTTCCAGGATGGGGCAGGGAGCATATGGCTATCTCTTTTGCCTATAAAGGCGGCCAAAAATTCATTGATGACTGTATGCAACCTATCGCCCTTCAGAATACCCAGGATATATGACGACAAATCATTGATGCTCCATTGATGCTCATTTTCAAGATGCGGCAGCGAGGGTATTGCTATCTTATTTGCCTATAAAGGGGGCCAAAAATTCCTTTCTGACTGTATGCAACCTATCGCCCATCAGATTACCCAGGATCCATGACAAAAAATTGTTGACGCTCAGTTGACATTCATTTTGGGGATGGCGTAGGGCACGAGTCGCTTTGTATATTACCCATAAAGGCGGCCAATACCTCCATTATGTATAACTGCGACCAGGTAAATGCTTGATTACCAGACTTACATGACCTAAAATTGTTGATGCTCCATTGACGCTCATTTTGCCACAGGCATATCTGCAATATGCAATCAGTTGATCTGGCATAGTATATCATTCACATTGTTTTGGCAGCCTTTCTATTATTTTAGCTGATTTTCTCCTTGATCACTACATTGTTCTTCCATAATACATATACATATATCTCTTAAAATATAGTTTGCAGTGTCCGCTAATTGTAGATATTAATACACAAAAGAATCCCATTTCTTTCTATCAATGCTCGTCCTCACTGGCAGGTTCGCTCAATAGGCTGCTCTTGTCTGCAACATTAATGTTAGCTGCATTACCACACAGCAGATAGTGTACTAACGAGTGGATGTTCCATCATCAATGAGCATATCTGGATTATAAACTTTATCGTGCTGGCTATCCTGGGCATATGCATGCACATTGACAAATTGAGGGTTGGGATGAGGAGCATGTCAATACACACATCCAGGAGGCAGATTGTAAATTTGGGAACTTTGAGCTCCCTCATTGTCACCGAGTGGTGTGGGTGGCGTTCTGGGCAGAGAGGCTGTGATTTTTCATGTCAGCTGTCTGTGTCGGTCGGGCGGAGGTGCACCTGTTCTTTGTGCCTCCTATATGTCTGCAGATCTGTTGCAGTGCGATTGTGGCAACGAAGGCATCCCTTTGGGTGGGTTTGACGAAGCATCGCTGGATGCGTTTCTATCACAGCCTTCACCGTGTTATGGCAAGGAGACTCAAGTCGCCACTTCTTCACTTCTCGGGCTTCGGTTTGACGTTTTGTGATCTGCTATTGCCTCTCCTGTATTGAGGCGCGCGAACACCCTCCTTTGGCCATTTTGGCTATCTTCAAGGCCAGGCACATGTCGGACTGTTCCAGCTGCACCCGACCTCCTTCTCTTGCCATAGTAGCAGATATGTTGTAAAACTACAAGAAATCTGTTGCTGCCTCTAACAATCAGATTCGGCTACCACCTCAACAATATATGTTCCTGTAGTCTTGTCTGAGGTGATTGAAGCCTGTTTCGTTCCCTGTCGGGGATGCTTATCAAGAAATTTGTCCACGAAACTCCCAGAGGTGACAACATCACGATGTTCATTTTGACAGACTGTGCAGACGAATGCCTCGGTTGACCATGGAGGTTTCCCTCTCTGGGCAGCAAAAAATTTGTCCCATAGCTCTCTACATATACCCACCATACATTCTACAGTCAGTTGACGGCCGTTTACCGCAATATGAATTGACTCACATCCTATTGCATGCTGCTTCATGTTCTTGCCGCTTCCTGTTACACAGACGATTGTAAATGTGCAGCCTGAGTAACATTTTTGGTGGCTGCATTGGCAGCTTCGCAGTGGACTAACTGGTGTTTGCATTGATACTGTGTGCCAGCAAGTGCCGCATTGGATGAAGTGCCTGTCGATCGGCTTAATTTGGATCCGCTCTCACCATGCTGAGGTGTTTCTGAAGCCATGATTGTTGTTGTGGAACCAGAGAGGAAGCTGATAACGAAAAGAAGTGGGAAGTCCTGAGGAATCTATAGTTATCTTCCAGTCACACTGGAATAAGTAACAGCCAACTTGCACGTTCTACTCAGGATGAATCCTGCTGCATATAGCTACAGGTTGCAGGGGTTTCACACCGTCCCGTGATTTGCACTAGGTCAGTCCAATGTTGTTTGGTTGTGTTCAAGGATTAATAGAGGTGTCTGATCGCCGAAATCTCTCGAATGTCAGTAATTAACAGGTATTTCTTCAAGGGAAAGGATGGCTGGGGATGTTGATCTCAAGAAATCCCAGGGATCTTACATGAAACTGAAGCTGAAAATTGTGTCATGTTGTGCGGTTAGCATTACTATTCCAATTGTAGTGATGGTCATAACACAGATATTGCTTCGTTCAAGTTGATCAAACGTACCAACCTTGACATTCAAGAGTCAACTTGCCTGCATATCGTCCATATCTTGCAACATCCGACATCTCGCCCACCAACGTAGTCAACACAAACTTCCATTGTGAACGCTCCAAAAAAGAACATTTCACCACTTCCAGCAGGCAAATACGGCAAATTGACACAGAGTGCCATGCGACAATGTCACCAAGCAAATGAACGCAAGAGTTGCTTCGAAGCAGAAACAGTCTGAGCACTTGGGGTGTTGTGCAGCTCGCGATCCAGATTGAAGCTCACGCCGGAAAACAGGAGAGAAACGAACTTTCCATCGTACAAAGAGAAACAATAATGGATCCAGGATTATGTTGGGAGAGAAACCACTGTGGCAAGAATGGGAGTTGATGATGCAGAGACAGTGATTAAGCAGGAGCAGGAAGAAATGAGAAATGCTGAAAACATGGGATTGACAACCAGACAGTCTGCAAAAACGTGTGAGAAGATGATGATTGCTATAGGAGACAGTCTGAGAGATCTTGCATGTTCTGATGACAAGGAGGATGGGGATGATGATGATGCAGATACAGAGCTGGGCAAGCTGAGTGAAGATGACGAACCTGGCTGGGTGGTGGGCACACTATCCAAAATGGTACAGCTGCAAAGGAAGAGATAACATCAGAAGCAGATGAAGCTTGACGAATTGACACGCCCGGGATTGGGGAATGCTGCCGACTACATCTGTTGAAGAGAAAAGAAGTACGTGACAACCAAATGGAAGGTTCTGGCAGTCAGTAATGTGCAAACACATGAAGTTGCAGCCGCGCCTGCTCCGACAACATTTGGAGATGTAATGGAGTCTCTTGGTATCCTCCCCGGAGAATTGCGAGTGACGCATGTGACATCTCGACCACGAAGTTCCCATATGCAGCTAGGTTCGGGGATGCCACATACATACCCACGCATATTGTCTTGTTTGCCCGACAAGGCGCTCAATTCGTCACCTACTAAGTCAATGAAGTGTGTCATACTCATGAGCATTTACTCTCGCATAGTACCTTTGAAGCTAATCAGCATAAAGAAATAGAATTCGGAGGAAGAGGTGGTGACGACTCGAGCATCGCTGCAGGAATCCATAGGTAAATTGTTAGTTTTGATGACATATCTTGCAGAAAAGTTATTCCTGCCCCAATTTTTTTATGTCAGCTATTTGTTGATTTCAGTGACCAAATTGTCAGAGATGATAATTCGTCTGTGCATGTGGAAGGGTGATATGCGCAATGCGAAAGAACAAGACTAGAAATCAGGCTGTAAGACAACCAATGAACTCGAAATCATCTGGCCTATTAGTGTTAAGTGAGAAAGCAAAAACTAATTTAGTGACAAAATTTACTAACTGAATTTAAGTGAGTTATGTCATACGAGTCATAGAAGGAGCAGTCAATGCTCAATACTACTCAGTCTGAATGACGACTGTTATGCTGCATCCATCCATGTATCTAACTGCATAACTCTCCGCACAGACCTGGTTCACACGGTTGTGATATTCAAAATTGCTTATGGTATGTCATGGAAATCCAGGAGAAGGAGCTTGATAAGAAATGATGAGAATGTTGGGCTACATTGATCAAAAACTAGTACAAAGATCTACATTCAATAAATTGCCGGCTGAAAGCGCAGGAATGTGATAGGGCCACGTCATCCATCACTCTGCTAACATGGATTGTGCTTGATCAAAAATTGAGAGGCCACAAAGCTTCTTCATGCAAATGATAATACAGGGCAAAGCTATATTGGCTGTCAATTATGACTATATGATTCATAGCATACAATTACTGAGAGTAAGATGACTGTTTGAATGTGCTCCATGTCAATGTCAACCCAGCAACAATGATTTTTAGTCATACACATTTGGCAATCAAAGGGCTGCATTATCACCTCCTTCAACAGCAAATGAATTGGACGGCATTATAGCTGAAAAGGCAAGTGACATGCTCGTTGGCCCATCCTAAAAATAGGGATCAACCCAGCCTTAATGGAGCATCGACGATTTTTGTCGTTGAATCTTGGATAATGCGAGGGCTGGGAGACCATATTATCCCATGATCGAACTATCGGCAGCCTTTCCAGGCAAAACTGCTTGCGACAACATGGCCACTATGTCTCAAAAATAACGGTCAACGGAGCATCAACGATGAATGGCCTCAAATCCTGCACAATCGACGGTCTGTGTGACCACGTGAACCCATAATCGAACAGTCAGCCGCCTTTTTAGGCAAAAATACTTGCAACAGCATCGCTTCTATGTCCTATCAATGAGCGTCAACAGAGTGTCAACGGAGGATCAACGGAGCATTAATGGAGTGTGAACAATTGTCAGTCTTGCAAGTTGCATTATCCAATGGCTGCACATCGACATGAACCTGTAATCAAAGTATTGGCCCCCTTTATGGGCAAACCTGCAGGTAATAATACCGCTACCGCCTCCCGAAAATGAAAACCAGCGGAGCGGCAATGGTTGTCATGTGGCTCAGCAAGGTTAACTTCAACGAACTGCCTTGCATCATTCCCAATTTGAGTTCTTAACGGTCAGTCTTTCCAACATGCCCTTATATACACCTTCACAACTACGCATGCAGTATCTCACAGGTCTGACTTTTGTCTCATGTGTAGCTCTAAAGTCAATATTTAAGAACCAGTGTTCTACTTTATAATAATGTTACATTTGAAAGTCCCTCAACTGGAATTACACAGATTTCAAATTCCTACTGCCATGTCGGATTCTCAATCATTAAATACCTCGTTGCTAGCGGTTACAATATGTTCCAAAAATGAACATGTGTTTATTCGCGATTTGAGCGACCTTGGGTTGCAAATGATATTTCATACTCAGTGGGCATCATTGAATGTGGCCTTGAAGGGTTCTATTGCTTCGAATAATTCTACTCATGTGCCTTTGTGGCAATTCTATTTGCACTGCAAAATGGAGGAGACGGGCAGCCCTGGAATCATATGTATCGTTTGTCATCAAGTTCTTCGCCAACAATCAGAGCATGGGACTAACACAATGCCGACACACTTACTGGGAAAAGGGCACAATGCAAAGTCAAACGAATTAAGCGAGTCTGAAGATTCTGAATTGCCGACTACAACCATTGATGAAGGAGCTTTGGCCAAACTGAAGAGACCAGGCAGTTGAGGAATAACAATAGTAAGTTCACAGAGGAAATTCGTATTCGACAGTTTGATCTTATCTATATTAATACAATTGACAGACAGAATGCTCCAAACTGGCAGCAAAGGACTTCCTAACTGCCGAATTTCACCAAGACACCTGGAATCGGTACCTCATGCTAGGATTTATTTCCACTCATAATCGGTGAATTGCTATATCAAACCTCACGCTACGCCGGTTGTATAATGCATTATGTTGCGAGCTGTTGCTTCCGTCGGCCAGCACCCTTGCCATCATTTCGCGCAGGAAATACTCACTGACAGTGGATGCAATCAAGAAACAATTGCCGTCAAGAAATGAAGTTAGCTTAGCTTTGGACGAGTGAACATCAACGAACAAATTAGCCATAACGTCGGTCACAGCTTACAATATGGATTGGAATCATGGGTTGCAAGAAGCGCAACTCACCTTCGATGAGGTTGATAGCCTGTTCGTTTCCTATTCCGAAAGCTATTGAAGGACACTAGGTCAATGGTCAAAGTACTGCAGCAAGGTTATCCAGACATTTGAACGAAGTTTTCGATGGTTTTGTACTTACTGATGGCCGTTTACTTGGAATTATGACTAATAATGCTCCCTCAAATGACTCAATAACTTGATAAATACAGTCATCCCTTGAGGCCTCCGGAATCGAGTGGCCTGCAATGGGTAGCCACATACTATGCATGGCACAGGTTATTCAGCTTGCTTTGGGTGGGTTCATGTGAAGTCTCGGTGTACAAGGCCACACCAAGTCTTGGGATGCCCATGAGTGTGATCAGCAAATTGTAGGGAATGAAAGCACAGACAGTGAGAGGAGTCAAAGACGGCGAAGAGAGGGCAATGCTCGAATCAACAACGTGTCGGTTTTGAGACCAGGTTTCGCACAGATAATTGAGAATGTATGTATTTCAACACATTTCGATGACCCGAAACTACCATTCAGATAGTGGAGAATGGTTGTTGTATAGATCAACCTGAGAACTGGTTGTCGAGACGAGTTCATTGACTGTCCAAAAGCCAATGTACGAATCGCCATACTACCTATACAGGATGCGAAAACACAGTGCAAATTGACACTGGAGTTGCTTAAGTAAGACTAGCGATTACGAGAATTCAGTGGCTCAAGAGTCGAGAATACAGTGATTACCGGCCACTCTTCACAACATAGGATGAATGGACCATCCTCAAGTATGTCATGGAAGTTTTAAGTCCATTCTGATACTGGACCCTGTGGATGTCAAAAAGGCATATGGTAACTCTGCATCACGTTATGACTGTCTACAATGACATGTTTGATCATATGGATGGCGTTATGTGAGGTTTAGCTATTAAGAAGACTCAATGGAAGAACGACTTATACTTCGCCGTGAAGTTTGCACCACAGAAGCTGTCTGTTTATTATGGTGAAGTCACTCCAACGACCAGTATGCTTCCCATTTCAGCCCATATCCTTGATCCTTTCTGCAAGTTGTGATCATGTTAGATGTTGGACAAGGAGATAGATATTCATCCTGAGGACGAGACTTCTTCTACTATGAAATACCACGAGGCATTTCCAAATGATGTCGAGATCAAAGACTGTGCAAAACATCAACGAATGTCAGTCATTCAACCCAGCAATGTTCCAGCAAGCAATCTTTTCCCCTCTGCAAAGTCTTCTGGATTGGGACAATCTTGTTGTGGTCCATTTGATTTGTCCAGTGATGATGAAGAATACATAATGCCTAAAAGCATGGCTGGAATGACACCTGGACGACGCGGCCACGCAGCACGCTTGGTGACTTGTGGCAATGCTCGATTTGATCCCACAGCCTGAAGCACCGAAGAACTGGGGGCAAGTTGATCCCAATCTGAATAATTATCACTCCGAACCAATGGAGATTAGCAGTACATTTTGGATACCAGATAACACCGACTGATGGCGTCAACAAGAGGAACCGCACTCAAAGTACTCCGATCTCCCGAATGTGGCATGCAACATATTCCCTCTCATACCAGATGGTGTGGCAGTGGAGGCCAGGGTCTCCCCTGGGCGAGACATTATTGGCTGCGGACAGTCAAAACCAGTGGTGAGACCCTGCCGGAACACGTCATAGTAAGGCAGTTTGCTTGAGTCAACAGCGGGATATTGGCAAGTGATTACACAGCATTGGACACCATGGAAAGCGAAAACTACTTGGAATTGAAGAAACAGGCGGAGGAAAAGAAATTGCGCAGAATGGCCATGGTCCGCAACTTTCTGGAGATGTGGCAGGGCAGCCAAAACCTACGTGCTACACAGAAGGAATCTTGAGCCCAAAACAAGCAAATGACAGCTGTTGGGTACATTTCAGATACTGAAGAGATCGTCAAAGCATCGTGGTCAAACTTTTAACATGATGGTGCAGCTGCATTTGACTTGTCAGGGAAATTACTGTTGCCACCTGCTTTGTCTGCAAATGACCTCCCTGAAGGATGTACTCCAGTATCAAATGTTCATCGAATCAAAAGTATCAACCATTATCCAGCTGAAAGTGGTGTGGATAGTGCACCTGAAAGCATTTCTGACATCTAAAATTGGCATGACTGGAATGGTGACTTGGATAATCCAAATGTGAGTGATGACAACTGGGAGGCAGACGATGAATCCAATATCGAGCGTGAGAATAGGATTGAAGCTCCAGCAAGCCCAACGCACCAGGATGTGAGTGCCGTACGGAATGTTCCCAGATTGATTCTGGCAACACAATGGTCAATGACATGGGTTGACAACGTGTTGATGACAGTCACTGCAATGGAAACAAGGAGGAAAACAGCAAACAAGAATATGTAGGACAGAATAGGTCAATATGTTTTCCCCAGGTTCTATATGTTGCTTGACTGAGAATTTCACTTTGAGAAATATTATGGGAGAAGATTGAACAGTTGCATGTGAATATTTGTTCATAAACAGAAGTATAGCGGGGGAAATGAATCATTTTGCAAAGTATCACAATCTTTGTAGAATGAGAGTAACCCGTGAAAGAAGATTAGTGGGCTCGGCTTTGCCAAAGTGCTGAGTCTCAATCGTGCTGAATAACAACCAACAAGTCCAAATCATTATTCATACAATTATGGTCAGCCACAGATATGGCCTAGGCAATACAATACAATGAGCGTCAATGGAGCATCAACGATGTTTGGTCTTGCCAGCAGCCTAATTGTAATGTGAATTGGTCACTGTTTAGCATATCGATGTATTAGCTGCCTTTATAGGCAACACAGCAAGCGATACAGTCACTGCCACATTCTGAGAATGAGACTCAACCACGCGTCAACGATTCATGGCTTTCCATCTTGGGTCATCAAAGTGTTGACTTGTGGTAATAAATTATATACGATGTATTGGTGGCCTTTTCAGGTAAAACAATGCATGATATCTTTGTTCCTCCATCATGAGAACCAGTGTCAACGGAGCGTCAACGATTTGTAATCTTTTAAGTCAGGCAATTGAAAAGTGATCTGGTAGTGGCTAGGCATAATGAATGTAATGGCAGTGCTTATGCGCAATGAAGAAAATGACACGGTCATTGCCCCATTCTGAAAATGAGTGTTAATAGAGCGTCGATAATTCTTGCCTTTGCATCATGGGTTATCTAACTGGCGATTGGTTGCAGACATCCATACATGAGGCTTTAGCCACCTTTAGGGGCAACAACAACAGTGGAACGCTCCATGCCCAATCCTCATAATGAGTGTCAATGGAGCCTGCACAATGATTGGTTTTGCATCGTTGGTAGTGTTGGCAATGGTTCCGGACCATCACTTTGGGTCTGGGAAAGTGTCCAAACCGAACCGTTGCCAACATGGCGCTCCGGGACATCCATAAACCCAAACTGTCAACTCAGGTACTGTTTGATGGTATAGTCTGAACCCGTCTGGAATGGGCGGGTTGTCAGAGGGTCGACCAGTGGGTCCATCTATAGATTCATATACGGCTCCTGTATTTGCAGTTTGTTAATAGTATCTTATCAAAATCGCATTTTCAACATCCAATAATGTGTTTATGCATGTTTTGCAGTTTGCGATATCGATTAATTTTGAATCTGTGTTTATCCTTGAATAGATTGTATCTTCGCCTATCAAGGCGGTAAATAATACTGTTAGGGGTGCGAAGGTCCATGCGATGCCTTGATTACCGAATATGCATAACCTAAAACCGTTGACACTCCGTGGACGTTCATTTTCGGGATGCTGCAGGGAGCATGTCACTGCTGGTTTTGCGCCGAAAGGCTGCCATTATCTCTTCAATGGATGTCTGCAACCAATCGGAAGATAAATTACTCAAGATGCAATGCTAAGAATTGTTGATGCTCCATTGAAGCTCATTCTCGGAATGGGGAGGTGACCGTGTTGCTGCCTCTTTTACCTAAACAAGCTGCCGATACGCCGGTTATGCATAACAGTGACCAAATCACTGTTCTAATACCATACTTACATGACCACAAATCGTTGACGCTCTGATGACGCTCATTTTAATGTATTGTCCATTACACATCTGCTGCCATCATTAATCATTTTCATCATGATTTGATCTTATTGGTTGTCTTTCTTGCAGATAGAGACTCAGCCATGTGGCAAAGCCGAGTGCAGAAATATTCTTGCACTGTTCACTCTCAAACTGCTTAAATTTATATATCTTGCCAAAAGATTCATTGCACCTGCTATACATCTGTGTATGAACCAATATTTACAAGCTACTGCTCACCATGCGCCAATAATATATCTCTAACTGAAACTCTCGATCCAGCTACACAAATAACCTGCCGAAACTTTGACGCATTCTGTCCTACATTGCCTCAATTCCCTTATTGCTCCTCATTTACATTGCATTGACCGTCACCATCACAGTTTCAGCCTGGCAGTTTAACTCCCATGTTGGCCAGATCAGTCCGGGAACATTTCGTACGGCATCCCCATCCCGCTGCACTGGGCATTCCGGATCCTCGATGCCATCTTCAGGCTCTACATCAGACCCAAAGTCTGCCGCCCAATCGCCTCTGCTCTCATTTGGATTGTCCAAGTAGCCATTCCAGTCAAGCCAATGTTCGGTGTCCGAAATTCTTTCAGGTGCGCTGTCCTCATCACTTCCGACTGGGTGACTGTTGATTGATCTGATTCGGCGGTCATTCAATATTCAAGTTCGTCCTCCAGGGAGGCCCTTCGGTGACAAAGCTGGTGGCAATGGTGATCTTTGTGACATTTTAAATGCAGACGCACCAGCATGTTGAAAGCATGACCAGGATGCTTTGACGATCTCATCCGTGTCTGAAATGTATTCTACAGCTGTCATCTGCATGTTTTTAGGGCGAGATTCCTTCTTCGAAGCACATAGGTTTTGGCTGCTGTGCCACATCTCCAAAAAGTAGTGGCCATTGGCCAATCTGTGCAATATCATTTCCTCCGCCTCTGTCTTCATTTCCGAGCCGTTTCCTGTGTTTGTTGTATCCAATGTTCGGTCATCGCCTGCCAACATTCCGCTATTGCCTCAAGCAAACTGCCTTACAATCATTTTCTCGGGAACAGTCTCACCTGAGGTTTTTGACTACCTTGAGATGATAACATCTCGCCCAAGGCAGATAGTGGCCTCCACTCCGACATCATGTGGTATGATAGAGACTGTGTTGCATGCCACATTGGAGAGATCAGTGTACTTTGAGTGCGCTTCCTCCTGTTGGCGCCACCAGTCGGTTATGTCCGGTATCCAAAATGTACTGCTAACCTCCATTGGGTCAGAGTGGTAATCTTTGAGATTGGATTAATTTACCCCCAGTTTGTTGGCGCTTCAGGCGGTGAATTCAAATAGAGCATGGTGGCGGTGAATAACCGTGCTTAGTGTTAGCAGTGGTTCCGGACTGTCACTTCGGGTGCAGGTTCGGGTCCAACCAAAAACATTGCCAAATTGGTGGTCCGGGTAATGAATAAACCCGAACGTTCAACTCGGTTACGGTTGGATGATACACTCCCAACCCGTCTGAATCGTGCAGGTTGTCAGCGGGACGCCCAGCGGGTCCATCCATCGATTCCTCTGTGGCTCTTGTTTATGGAGTTTGATAATAGTATGTTATCAAAATCGCGTTTTCAACAACCAATGATAAGTTTGTGCATGCTTTGCAGCTTGCAATATCGATTGATTTGGAATCGGTGTTTTACCTTTGATACATTGTATTTTTCCCTATCAGGGCGGTCAATAATTCCGTTTTGAACGCAAAGATTTGCGCGATGCCTTGATTACAAAATATGCAACAAGTAAAACTGTTGACGCTCTGTTGACGCTCATTTTCAGGATGCGACAGGGAGCATGTCACTGTTGTTTTTGCCTATAAAGGCTGCCAATATTTGATGAATGGATCTCAGCAACCAATCGGAACATAAATTACCCAAGATGAGACGCTGAAAATCGTTGATGCTATGTTGACACTCCTTCTCAGGATGCGTCACGGACCATGCTGCCGTAGTTGTTCCCAGTAATGTCTGCCAATATCCGATAAATGGATGTCTGAAACCAATTGGAACATAAATTATCCAAGATACGAAGGGATACATTGTTGATGCTCCATTGACGCTCATTGTCAGAATGGGGTGGTGACCATGTTGCTGTCACTTGTGCCTATAAACGCTGCCAATACATCGGTTATGCATAAGAGCGACCAAATCACTGTGCAATTACTGTACTTACAAAACCACCAATCAAGGACGCTCTATTGACGCTTATTCCCAGAATGGGGCGGTGACCATGTTGTCATCTCTTTTGCCAATACAAGCTGCCAATACATTGGTTATGCATAAGAGCAACCAAATCACGGTGTAATTACCATACTTCCAAAACCACAAATCGTTGACGCTCCGTTGACGCTCATTCTCAGAATGGGGTGGTGACTGTGTTGCTGTCTCTTTCGTCTACACAAGCTGCCAATACATCGCCTATGCAGAAGGGCGGCCAAATCACTGTGTAATTACTGTACTTACAAAACCACAAATCGTTGACACTCCGATGACGCTCATTTTAATGTATTGTCCATTCACCATCTGCTGCCATCGATAATAGTTTTCATCATGATTTGAACTGATTGGTAGTCTTCCTGACAGATTGAGACTTGGCCCTGTGGGAAAGCCGAGCGCAGTAACATTCTTGCACTGTTTGCTTTCACACGACGAAAATTCATGTATCTTGTCAAACATTTTATTGCGCCTGCTATACATCTGTGTATCAACCGATAATTACAAGCTACTGCTCACTATTCGCGCATAATATATCTCTAACTAAAACTCTCGGTCAAGATACATAAAGAAGCTGGTGAAACATTGACGCAATCTGTCCTACTGTGTCTTCACTCCCTTATTCCACCTCGTGTCGATTGCATTGACCGTCATCAACACCTTTTCAGCCTATCTCTGTGAATTCCGTGTCAGCCAAATCAATCCGCGAACATTTGGTGCAGCGCTCACATCTCGCTGCTCTGGGCATTCCGGATCCTCGATGCTATTGTCTTGCTCCATATCAGATTCAACGTCTGCCGCGCAATCATCTTTGCTGTCATTTGCATTATCTAAGTCCCCATTCCAGTCAAGCCGATCATCAGTGTCTGAAAAGCGTTCATGTGCGCTATGCTCATCCCTTTCGACTGGATGACGGTTGAGTCTTTGGATTCAGCGGACATTCAATATATGAGTTCGTCCTCTAGGGAGGTCCTTTGCAGACAAAGGTGGTGGCAAAGGAGATCTTTCGGACAATTTAAATGCAGCCGCACCATCATGATGAGAACGCCTGTGGTTTTTGACTGCCTCCGGCCGACAACATCTCGGCCAAGGGAGCAACTGGTCTCCACACCATGTGGAATGATAGAGAATATGTCGCGCGCCACATTGGAAAGATCGGCGTACTTTGAGTGCGTTTCCTCCTGTTGACCCCACCAGTCGGTGATTTCCGGCTACCAAAATGAATTGCTAATCTCCATTTGGTCGGAGTGGTAATCATTGAGATTTGGATCAATTTGCCCCCAGTGTTTTGGTGCTTCAGGCAGCGAATTCAAATATAGCCTGGCGGCGGTCAATCAGCGTGCTGCGCAATCGCTTCATCCGGGTGTCCTCTCAGCGACAGTGTTAGGCGTTGAATATTCTTTGTCATCGCTGGACAAATCATATGGATCAAACGATGAATGACAGGATCTTGTAGCTGTTGTAGAGTGGATGAGATTGCTACTCGGAACGATTTGGTGCCCATTGACCGGCACACATCGATGTTTGGCACAGTATTCATTCTCCACATTCTTCAGAAAGGCCTCTCGGTATTGGGTAGTATAGGATGTCTCGTCCTCAAGATTGATATCCATTCCCTTGTCCCACTGTCTGAACAATCGCAACTTACGAGAAGAATCGAGGATATGTGAAGAAATGAGAAGCATGTCTGTCGTGGGAGTTACTTCAGCGTAGTATTTGTACAGTTTCTGTCGAGCTAACTTCACAGTGAAGAACAAGTCTTCCTTCCATGGAGTCTCCTTTTTAGCCAAAGCTCATATCACGCTGTCCATGTGATCGAACATGGCATTGTACACTGTGATACCGTGATGCAATGTGACTGTATGACTCTTCGACATCCACAGGGTCCAATATCAAAATGGCCTCAAAACCTCCGTGGCGTACATCACAATGGTCCTTTCATCTTGAGTTGTGAAAAGTGGCTGGCAATCAGTGTATTTTGGATTTTGGAGTCACTCGCGTGTGAATTCCCATTTTCAGTAGGCGTGCTCCAGCAACTTCAGTGATGAGTTACAACTTGTCTTCGCATCCATAATCGGTAGTACCGTGATGCGAACTTTGGCTTTTTGACATTGAGTGAACTGGTTTCAACAACCAGGTGTCAGCGTAATCAATACAGCAAGCATTCTCTGCTATATGAAGGTCAATTTCCGGACTTTCAAAATATCATGAAATACGTACTGTCTCAATTATCTTTGCTAAACCTGGTTTCATGGCCAACACCTTATTGATTCTAGCGTTGCCCTCTTTTCGAAGTCTTTGACTCTTCCCAATGTCTATGCTTTGATTCTATCCAAATTGCTGATCGCGCTCATGGCCTTCCCAAAACTTGGTGCGGCCTTTTAAACCAAGACTCCTCATGAATGCACCTAAAGCCAGCTGTTTGACGTGCGCCATGCATGGTATGTGGTTCCTCGAAGTAGGCCACTGGATTGCAGAGGCCTCGGGTGTTGATTGCGGCTGGCGTGTCATCGAGTGCTTTGAAGATGCATTATCGGTTGTAATACCAAGCAAACGGCCGTCAGTAAGGTCAAAACGATCAAGCACGTCCTTCAAATGTACGGCTAGCCTAGCTCCAGTATGTTGGCCTTTGATCTATCATCCTTTATTACCTTTCAAAATGGGAACAAAACTGGCGATCAACCTCATCGAACCCCAGTTGAACTTCACCTAATGCCTCATTTTGATCCATGCAGTAAGCAATGACCGACGTTATGGCCAGTTTGTTCGGTGATGTCCATCCTTCCAAAGCTAAACAAACACTATCTCGTGACGGCAATTGCTTCTCAATTGAATCCAGGGTCAGCGCATATTCCCTGCGGCAAATGTCGCTAAGGGTCGTCGTTGACGGCAGCACTAGGTCATCACGTAATGCCTTATATGAATGTCATAGCTCCAGATTTGATATAGCGTTCCATGGAATATGAGCCGAAACAAATCCTAACATAAGGTAGTGATTCCACGTGTCTTGGCAAGATTCGGAAGGTTCACAGTCCATAGCCGCAAATTTGGAACGTTTTGTCTGTCATTTCGCTCAATATGGATCCACCTGGATGTCAAACATGATCTACCTCAGCAAACTTACTATTGTGATTCCTCAACTACCTTGCATCTTCAGGATGACCAATGCTGTTTCATCAACCGTCGACCTAGTCAATTCAGTAACCTTTGACTGTGTTCATCCATTCGACTTTGCGATGTGTGCTTTTGGCAGCAAGTGTTTCCCCATTGAGCTGGTCCCATGTTGTGATGGATGGCGAAGAATTTGATGACAAACGATACATATGATGCTGGGGCTGCCGGTCTCCACAATTCCACAGTGTTAATCGAATCGCCACGAAGGGGCATGTCTAGAATTATTCCAAGCAATAGGCCGCTTCGAGCCTACATTCATTGCAGCCCACCAAGCATTGAAGATGATTTGCAAAGTAAGGTCGCTCAAATCACGAAGAAAGACACGTTCATTGTTGCAAGAGATTGTAACCCCGAGCAATGAGGTGTTCAAAGATTTTGAATCGGACATGGCGGTAGGAATTAGATAACTGGGTAATGCGACTCGAAAGTCTGCCAAAAGTAACGATACAGCAAAGCAGACTGCGTGTTTTCAAACAATGACGCCACAGCTAGAAGCAAAAAAATCAGATCTGTGAGACATTGCATGCATGTTTGTAAATTTGTATACAAGGACATATTGAAAACACTGACCGCGTAAGACACAATTCAGTCACAATGTGATGCAGCTCATTACTGTGTAGCATACTGAGCCCCCACAGGCACTGTTGACACTCCGTGGGCACTAAATTGTAGGAGCCGCATGTGATATTGTCAGTAGCATCTTTGCCTGTAAAGGCAGCAGATAAGTTGATAATGAAATGACGTCGTTCCATAGCCCGTAGAATATTCAAGATGCATGACCAAAAATTGTTGACGCTCCGTTGACGCTCAATTTTAGGAGGTGGTAGCAATATCCTCCCTAGCATTTTGGCCCATAAAGGCGGCCGATGCATTGATTATGGGTCAACGGCGAAGCACAGCTCTTTGAGTGCCCATGATGCAAGATCAAAAATTGTTGATGATCATTTTTAGAAGGTGGTAGCGATATTGTCACTAGCATATTTGCCCATAAATGCAGCCGATGAGTTGATAATGGGTTAACGCCGTTCCATAGCCCTTAGATTGTCTAAGATGCAAGACCAAAAATTGTTGACACTCCGTTGACATTCATTGTTTGGAGGTGGTAACTATATTGTCACTCACATTTGTGCCCATAAAGGCAGCCGATACATTGATTATGGGTTAATGCTGATGCACAGCACTTTGATTTTCCATGAGGCAAAACCAAAAATCGTTGACGCTAAGTGGACGCTCATTGGTTGGAGGTGGAACCAATATGGTCGGGGCCATTTTATCCTATAATGCCTGCCAAGACCTCGATTGTAGCATAATGTCGTCGCACAGCGATTTGAGTATCCAAGATCCATGAACAAAGATCATTGACACTCCATTGACGCCCATTTTCAAGAGATAGTAGCAATCTCGACGCTAGCATTTTTGGCCTTATAGGCGGCCAATACATTGATTGTGTGTCACAGCGGCCATATCTTTCGTTTGATTATCAGACTCACAACACCAAAAATCATTGATGCATCGGTGACGCTCATTTCCTGGATGGGTCAACGAGCGTGTCACTATTCTTTTTACCTATAAAAACCTCCAATACAATCACTTTGGAAGGATGTGACTATGCAGCCATTTGTTTGCCAAAAATGTAAGACCAATAATCGTTGACGCTCCATTGATCCTCAACTCAATGACATACCAACAGTCAGTGGATGCTCAACAGTTGTATGTAAAAATACATATAGTCGTCATTGGCAGCCAATAAATCGTTTTTATGTATAAACGTTTCCATCCAAATGCTTCCAAGCCTCTCAATTTCTGATCCACCACTAGACACATTGTCTGAGTGATAAATGAGGTTGGCCAATCACGTTCCAGCGCTTTCGGCCCGCAATTAGCCGCATATAAATCCGTACACTAGTTTTTGATATATTTGACCCCACTCCCTCACATTTCCTCATTCAGCTCATTCTCCACAATTGCCTTGACCAACCATAAGCAATTTCCAACATCCTGACCATGTGCACCAGGTCTGTGCAGTGAGTTGTGCAGTAGGATGCATGATCATATGCAGCATGACGGTCGTCATTCATCCCACTTCACATTGGGCTTGGACTGCTTCATCTCTGACTCGTATGATGTCACTGACTTAGATTGTGTTAGTGAGTTTAGTCTCGAATTTAGGTTTGATTGTCTGACTTACCAGTAACGGGCAGAACGATATCACGTTCATTGGTCGTCAGTCAATGAGATTCGAAGTCTAGAACATTGGCATGGCCTATCTGACCCTTCGACATGCATAGACGAATTATCATGTCTCACAATTTGGTCACTGAAATAAAGTAAAAGCTGACATGTAGCGAAATAGGTACAGATCTTACATTTCAAATTGATACATTGTCACCAATGCCAATTGGCCTATTCATTCCTGCGGTGACGCAGGAGCCATCACCATGTCTTCGTCTGAACCCAGTTTCTATGTTGTAATAAGCTTGGGACGCAATATACAGGGATCCAAGCTTACGGCTTCGAGATGCTTTGATTCCTGAGTCAGAGACAAATAGGGCATTGGGGAGGGCAGGAGGGATGGAATGCGTTTGTGCCAATGCGGTTTCTGCGAACCTAGCCTCATATGATCACTCCCTTGTCAAGAAGTCCCTTGCAGCATTTGCAAATCTCCGGGGCACGCTATCAAGAGTCTCCATAGGCTCACCAAATGTCGGTGGTGATGATGACGCTGCCTCATCTACCGTTTGAGGTTCAATGACAGCCGGAACCTTCCATTCGGTTGTCTTGTACATCCTATCATTCTCATGGAAGTAGTGGGCCGCGGCTCCCCAGCCTGGTTGCGTCAATTCGTCAAGCTTCATCAGCTTCTGCCGAAAACGCTCCGTGCCATACTGTACCGTTTTAGAGATTGTGCCCATCACACAGCCAGGTTTGTCATCTTCCCTAAGCTTGCCCTCTGCAGGATCTTCTACATCATCATCTTCGTCATCCCAATCCTCCTCAACGTTGGAACTTGCAACATCGCTCAGACTATCTCCGATGGCGTTTTACATCTCCTCAGATGTTGTTTCAGGCTTGGTGGTTGTCAATCCCGCCTTTTCAGCATTTCTCATATCATCTTGCACCTGTTGAATTGCTGTCTCCGCATCTTCAACTCGCTTTCTTGCCAGAGCGGTCTCTCTTTCCACATATTCCTCGATCCATTTCTCCTTCTCTTCGTTACTTAAGCAGTGAGTTTCTCTTCATTTCCCCTCCGCAAGCTTCTTTCTTGATCGCAAGCTGCGCAACCCTCCCAGGGCTCGGAGACGTTCTGCTTCCAAGCCGCTCTTGCCTGTATTCTCTTGAGGACGTCGTCGTGTGGAGTGGTTTGTCGATTTGCTGGATTTGCCAGCCGGTAGTGGGGAAAGGTTCTGTTTCAGAGCATTGACAATCGTATTTTGTGTTGACTTTGTTGATGGACGAGATGTTGGATGTTGCAAGATATGGACCACATAGAGGCAAGCTGCGTCTTATATGTCAAGGTTGGTACGCTGAATCGACTTGAACAAAGCAAAATCTGCGTTTTGACCGTCACTACATTGGGAATAGCAATGCTAACCATACATCATGACATGATGTTTAGCGTCTGTTGGATGTAACATCCCAGGGATTTCTTGAGACAATCATCAGCAGACGTCCTTTCCGTTGAAGAATATACCATTTTTATCACACAAAGACGAGATCTTGGCGGTCGTTCACCGTAATTTATCCCAGTAAACAAACACACAACATCCGGCCCAGTTGGTGCAAATCACAGGACGTTTGGCAACCCGTGCAACAAGTAGCTATGCACAACAGTATTCATCTTGTGTAGAACGAGCAAGTTGGCTGTTACGCATGCCATTTTGACTTGAAGCTAACTATATATTCCTCAGAACTTCCCATGTCTTTTTGTTCTCTTCTTCCTCAGGACTTCCCACTTCGTTTCATTATCATCATCTCTTCACTCCCACCCCAGCTAATCATGGCTCCACAATCACCTCTGCAAGGTGGGGGTGGAACAGAATCGAGCAGAACGACGGGCGCTTCATCCAATACGCCACCCACTTGAACCCAACAACAACACAGCCACCACTTAGTTCACCACAACGCTGAAAATGCAGCCACCGAAAATATGACCCTGGATGCACAGTTGACGATTGTCCGTAAAACTGGAAGCAGCAGAAAAAGAACGCAGCATGTAATCGGATGCAAGTGTAGTCGTATCGAGGTACACGGCCGTCAACTAATGATATGACATACAGATGGAGTACGTAGAGAGCTGCGTGACCAATTCATAGCCGCCTGTTATGGGAAACCTCCATGGTCAACCCAGGCATTTGCGCTCGCCATCCGCAAAATTGAACATCATGATGTTGTCAGCACTGTGATTTCGGCAAACGAATCTGGTGATAAGAATCCCCGAGAGTGGCCCACCCAGCCTTTAATCACCTCACAGGATGCTACGGAAGCGTATAAGGTTGAGGTAATAGCCGACTCTAATATGTAGATGCAGCAAGCAATGTCTTGTAGGTTTTCAACATGTCTGCATCTATGGCAACACAAGGAGATCGGGTACGGCTGGACCAGTCTGACATGCGCCTTGCCTTGAATATGGCCTAAATGACCAAAGGAGGTTTTTCGCGCGCCGCAATAGAGGAAACGTCAATCCTAATCAAGAAACCTTGGGCGGAAGTCAGAGACCAGATGAAAAGCGGAGTTGAGTTTCCTGGGCATGAACAAGTGGAGGCTGCGATGAGAAGACACCCCGCTATGCTTCGGGAGAACCAGACGGACGGCTGACTTTCTTGCCAAAATGGCACATCACAGAATCCCCAGACATGCTGGAGATGCAAAGGCACGGGTGCACCTCGACCAGAACGACTCCGGCAGCTGACACCACAACCGACGCCACATCCACCCGAAATGCCACCTGCTCCAACCGGTAACAATGCGGCAGCACACTTATCTGAAATGGATGGTGGGCCACCCAGATATGTGTATATACATTCTCCTCTTCCCAGGGCTCAATTTTTCAATCTTAATGCATATGCGAAAGATTGCAAGTGTGATAAAGATTTTTATCCAGATTTGCTGACTGATGAAGGAACATCCACTGGTTAGTACACTATCTGCTGCGTGGTAATGAAGCTGACATCCATTTTGCAGACCACAGCAGCCTATTGAGCGAACCTGACAGTGAAGATGAGCATTGATAGAATGGAACAGGATTTTTGAGTGTATTATTATCTACAATTAGCGGACACTTTAAAGTATATTTTAATGGATATGTTTATATGTATTATTAAAAAACAATGTATTGATGAAGGAGAAAGTACATGAAGATGGTACATAGGCTGCCAAAACACCATCAATGACATATTAGGCCAAATTAAATGATAACATATTGTGGATATGCCCATGGCAAAATGAGCGTCAACGGAGCGTCAACAATTTTTGGTCTTGCATCATTGGTAATCTGTGTGGCGATCGATTGCAGCCATTCATAAATGTGGTATTGGCCGGCTTTTTAGGGAAAAGAGAGAGCCACACGCTCCCTGCCCCATTCTGAATATGAGTGTCAACGGAGCGTCAACGATTTTTGGTCTTGTAAGTCAGGCAATTCAGATGCGATTTGGTCGCTACTATGCATATTCAAAGTATTGGCCGCCTTTATCGGGAAAACAGATAGAGCCACATTCCCCGCCCCATCATGAAAATTGGCATCAATGGAGCATCAACGATTTTTGGCCTTTCATCATGGGTGTTCAAAGCATGATGAATTGGTTATTGTGTATATATGATGTTCTGACAGTTTTTTCAGGCTAAAACGGTCATGAACTCTTCGTTGCATCATTGTAAATGAGATCAGTTGTTACTGTCCGGGAGGCGCTCATTGGAACGTCGGTTGCTTATCTGCCTGGAGAGGCTCCCAATTCCTCCTTAACCGAGGCTTGCAATCATGCGCCACTTAGATTACCCAAGCTGCAAGACCTTAAATCGTTGACGCTCATTTGACGATCATTTTCATGATGTGGCAGGGGGCGTGTCGCTTCTGCTTTTGCCTATAAAGGAGGCCAATTCCTCAGTTATAACTATCTGCAACCAATGCCCGCTCTGATTACCCAGGATGGATGACCTGAAATCATTGACGCTCTGTTGAGGCTCATTTCCAGGATGGGTCAAGGAGCGTTTCTCTACGTATTTTGAGTACCAAGGCGGCCAGTACATCCAAAAAAACAACAACGTACCATCCTTAATATTTTACGATTAACAGTGGGATATCTGAATGGGACCATAAATAGACCAGCCAGAAGTGTCAATCCGGAGATTGGACCCGACGGTTCGAGCCAAACCAGGCGAAAGGCGTGGGTTTACGGGTACGGGGCCAGGTTTGGACCACCAAGAAGCAGCGGGTCAGATTTTTGGACCATTCTGGAACCAAACCGAACTGTATTTCTTGTCCAAACCCAGTCCGCTGGCAGGTAACCTGGACCCGTTGGTAACACTAAGCGTGCTGCGCAATCGCTTTGTACGGGTATCATTTCAGCCACATTGTTAGGCGTCAAGTATTGTTCATCATTGCTGGGGAAATCATATGCATCAAAGGATGATTGTCCGGATCCTGAAGCCGTTATGGAGGGGACGAGATTGTAGCTCAGTGTGCTTTTGGGTTTACTGACCAGCACACGTCTATGTTTGGCACAGTATTCATTCTCAACATACTTCAGAAAGGCCTGCTAGTATTGTGTAGTATAGGATGTCTCGTCCTCACAATAAATATCCATTCTCTTGTCCGACTTCCTACATGATCACAACTTCCGGAAAGGATCGAGGATATGTGTAGAAATGAGATCTATACCGGTTGTTGGAGTGACGTCAGAATAATTACTGAACAGCGTCTGTCGCGCTCGCTTCATGGCAAAGAACAAGTCTTGCTTCCATTGAGTCATCTTTTTAGCGCAACCATGCATGACGCGATCCATATGATCAAACATGTCATTGTAGACTGTGATAACGTGATGCAATGTGACCGTATGCCTCTTGAACATCCACAGGGTCCAATATCAGAATGGCCTCAAAACATCCATGACGTACTTGACAATGGTCCATTCATCCTGTGTTGTGAAGAGTGGCCATTAATCACTGTATTTGGGATATTTGAGCAGCTAGCGGCCGGATTATCGTAATCGGTCGGCTCGCTCAAGCACCTCCAGTGTTGAGTTCCAACATCTCTTCACATCCATAATAAATAGTACCGTGATGCAGACTTGGGCTTTCTGGCACTCAATGCACTCGTTTCGACAACCAGGTGTCAGCATAATCAATCCAGCAAGCATTCCTTGCTATATCCAGGTCAGTTTCAGGACTTTCAAAATATCTCGAAATATGTACTTTCTCAATTATCTTCGCTAAACCTAGTCTCATGGACGACACCTTGTTGATTCGAGCATTGCCCTCTTTAAGAAGTCTTTGACTCTTCCCAATGTCTAAGTGTTCATTTTCTCCAAATTGCTGATCGTGCTCATGGGCTTCCCATGACTTGGTGCGGCCTTTTACACCCAGACTGCTCATGAATGAATCTACAGCCAGTTTCATGACGTGCGCCATGCATGGGATGTGGTTCCTCAATGCAGGCCACTCGATTCCGGAGGCCTCAGGTGTTGATTGCAGCTGGTGAGTCATCAAGTAATGTGAAGAAGCATCATCAGTCATAATTCCTACCGATTGGCCATCGCTAAGCTCAAAACGAGCAAGCATGTCCTTCAAATTTATGGCTAGCCTCGCTGCAGTGAGTTGGCCCTTGACATCTCACCATAAAGTAGTTTTCGAAAACTGAAATAAATAGGCGATTAACTTGATCAAAAGCAAGTTGTACTTCACGCGATGCCCAATTTTGATCCATATAGTAAGCAATGTCTGATGTTATGGCTAGTTTTTTTGTTGATGTCCATCAGTCCAATGCTAAACTATGTTTATTACGTGACCGCAATTGCTTCTTAATTGCAACCATGGTCACTGCTTATTCCCTCCGGCAAATGTTGCTAAGGGTCATGGCGGATAGTAGCACAAGTTCACTTCGCAATGTGTTATATGACCGTTGTAGCTCGAGATTTGATATAGCGTTCTAAGACATATAAGCCGAAACAAATCCTAACACGAGGTAGCGATTCCACGTGTCTTGGTGAAATTTGGAAGTTTCAAAGTCCTTAGCTGCCGGTTTGGAGTGTTTTGTCTGTCATTTCAGTCAATAAGGATTAACCTAGATGTCAAATATCATTTGCTTCTGCGAACGTACTACTGTAATTGCTCGACTTCATTGCCTCTTCAGCATAGGCAAAGCTGTTTCTTCGACCATTGAACTAGTCAATTCAGTAACTTCCAACTACATTAATTTGTTTAACTTTGCGATGTGAGCTTTTGCCAGCAAGTGAGTCCCCATTGACGTGGTTCCATGTTCTGATGGATGGCGAAGAACTTGATGACAAATAGTCTGTATGATTCCAGGGCTGCCGGTCTCCCCAATTCTGCAGTGGAAATATAATCACCATGAAGATGCATGTGTAGCATTATTCGAAGCAAAGATGATTTGTAAAGTAAGGTCGCTCAAATCACTAATTAAGACACGTTCACTTTTGGAAGAGATCATAACCTCTAGCAATGAGGTATATAAAGATTTTCAATCCCACATGCCAGTAGGAATTTGAAAGCTGTGTAATCCAACTTGAGAGACTGCCAGAAGTTACCTTATAGTAAAGCAGATTGCGGGTTCTTAAACATTGACTCTAGAGCTACAAGCAAAAATATCAGATTTCTGAGACATTGCATGCATATTTATGAAGTTGTATACAAGGACATATTGAAAAGACTGACCGCGTGAAACTCAATTTAGTAACAATGCAATGCAGTTCATTGCTGTGTAGCGTACTGAGCCGCCACCAACATTGTTCAGGCTCTGTAGGCGCTCCATCGTAGGAGGCGGACGCGATATCATCACTAGCATTGTTGCCAATGAAGCCTGCCGATAGGTTGATTGTTGGTTAATGCTGTCCCATAGCCCTTAGATTATCCAAGATGCAAGATCAAAAATCGTTGAAGCTCAGTTGACATTCATTGTAGGGCAGAGTTAGGATGTTGTTGCAATCAGTTTTGCATAGACAGGCGGCCAATAGTTCGATTATGGATTGATGTAGTCACACACACCCTCCATTATCCAAGATGCAAGGCCAAAAATCATTGACACTCCGTTGACGCTCATGTTTAGGACTTAGCAGCCATGTTGTCGCGATCAGCTGTGCCTAGAAACGCGGCCGATAGTTCAATTATGCGTCAATGTCGCCGCACAGCACTTGGATTTTCCAACATGCGAGGCCTAAAATCCTTGACGCTCCATTGACACTCCTTTATAGGTCATTGCTACAGTGTCGTTGAAGGCATTTTTGCCCAAAATGGTGGCCGATAGTTCAATTATGGATCAATGTGGTCACAAAGCCCCTCGATTATCGAAAATGCATGGCCTAAAATCGTTGACGCTTCGTTGACACTCATTTTTAGGACATAGCAGCGATGTTTTCGCAACCACATTGACATAGAAAGGCGGCTGATAGTTCGATTATGAGTCAATATTGCCGTACAACCCTCAGATTTTCCACGATGCCAGGCCAAAAGTGGTTGACGCTCTGTGGATTCTCATTTCTAGGAGATAGCCGCGACGTTGTCGCAACCATTTTTGCCTGGAGAGGTGGCCGATAGTGCCATTTTGGGTTAATGTCGCTGTACAGCCCTTGGATTTTACAAGATGCAAGGCGAACAATCATTGACGCTCCGTTGATGTTCATTTTTAGGATAGGTCAATGACTTTGTCTTTTGACTTTTCTGCGACAACGCCGACCAATAGATTGACTTTAGAGGAATGTGACAATGCAGCCCTTTGATTGTCGAATGTGTAAGACTAAACATTGTTGACACTCTGTTGATGCTCACATTAATCACATCAAAACAGCGTTCGTACATTTAATAATTGATTCCAACAAATTGTATACTGATGATCGACATCCAATACTGCGTTTTTAAGTATTATCATTTGCATCCAGGAGCTCTGTGGCCTCTCAATTTCTGATTAACCTCTGTCCACGTTATCTGAGTGAGGGATGATGTGGCCCTATCACATTCCTGCACTTTCGGCCGGCAATTGATGCCATGTAGATCATTTCACTAGTTTTTGATAAATATAACTTGACTTCCTCATTGTTCCTCTTACAGCTCGTTCTCTTCGATTTCCATGACGTACCATAGGCAGTTTTAAATATCTCAACCATGTCCACCAGGTCTGTGCGGAGAGTAATACAGTTGGATGCATGGATGAAGGCAGCATCACGGTCATCATTGCGACAGAATCGTCTTGAGCACTGACAGCTCCTGCTATGACTCGTATGACATCACTCACTTAAATTATGTGAGTATATTTCGTCACTAATATTGCTTTTGCTGTCTGACTTAACGGTAATTAGCAAATAGAAATCGAACATATTGGCCATTGTACAGCCTGTTTTGGATTCCAGAACTTTCGCGAGGTGCTTTCGACCCTTGCACATGTAAAGCCAAATTATCTTGTCTCACAATTTTGTAACTGAAATCAAGAAAATGCTGACATGTAGCAAAATTGGTAAACAAATTGCTTTTCACAGAGATATGACATCAGAAGTACAAATTTGCCTCTTTATTCCACCTATGACGCAGGAGCCGTCACCATGTCTTCGTCCAAATCCGATTTCTATATGGCGATTTGCTGGGGATGCTATATGCAGGCGTGGATGCTTACGAGTTCGACATGCATAGCATTCTGAATGAGGGATGAATTGGACTCTGCGGCAGGTGCGAGACCGGATATTCTCATGTTTTACTGTGGCTTCCCAGAACATAGCCGAATATGACTACATCCTGGTCGAAAAGTCCCTTGCTACATTTGCCATATTCCGGGGACAATGTCAATTCACTCCATAAGCTCTCCAAATGTTGTCGTTGCAGGAGCTGCTGCATCATCATCCATTTGCGGTTTAACGACTGCCAGTACTCTCAAATCGGATTTGCCGTACATCTTATTTCTTTCACAGAAGTTGTCAGCGGCATCCTCCCATCCAGGTTGGGTCAATTTCTCAAGCTTCATCTGATTCTGCTGGAACCTCTCCATGCGCTGCTGTACTGTTTGGGAGATTCTGCCCATCACCCAGCCAGGTTTTTCATCTTCGCTCAGCTTGCCCTGCTCTGTCTCTTCATCATTGTCATCGGCCCCATTCTCCCCATCGTCGGAACATGGAAGATCACTCACACAGTCTCCGATAGGAACCAACATCTCGTGAAAACTCTTTTCGGGCGGTCTGTTCGTCAATCCCACATTGTCATCTTTCCTCATTTTTCCCTGCTCTTGCTGAACCGCTGCCTCTGCGTCTTCAACTAACATTGTTGCCCCAGTGGTTTCTCTCTCAACAGAATCCTCGATCCATTATGTGTACTCTTCTTTGCTTAAGAAGTGAGTTTCTCGTCGTTTCTCGGCCACAAGCTTCTTTTTGGATTGCAAGCTGCGCGATGCCCCAAGGGCTCAGATACTTTCTGCATCCAAGTCGCCCTTGCATTCATTCGCTTGATGACGTCATTGTGTAGACCGCTTTGTCGATTTGCCATATTTGCCCGCTGGAAGTGGCGAAAAGTACATTTTCGGAGCATTCACCATTGTACTTTGCTTTGACTTCGTTGTTGGGTGAGATGTTGGATGTTGCAAGATATGGACAATATGGAAGCAAGCTGCGTCTTTTATGTCAAGGTTGGTACGTTTAATCATCTTGAACAAAAGAACATCTGCCTTTTGACTGGCAATAAATTGGGAATAGATAGGCTGACCGTACAGCATGACTTGATTGTTAGCGTCAGTTTCAAGTAATGTCCCAGGGAAAATTTGAGACAAACATCAGCATACATCCTTTCCCTCAAACAATGTCAAATTTATATCTCAGAATCATGCGGTTTCGGCAGTTGTGCACCGCAATGTATCCCTATAAACAAACAACCAACATCGGACCGACTTATTGCAAATCGCTGGGTAGTAGAAAACCCCTGCAACTTCAGTCCATATGCAGCAGAATTCATCTTGAGTATAACGAACATGTTGGTTGCTACTTACTCCATTCTGACACGACAATGACTATATAGACCTCAGGACTTCCCACTTCTTTCCATTATCATCTTCCTCTCCTATTCCACACCAGCAAATCATGGATACACAACCCTCTCAGCCAGGGGAGAGTGGATCCGACTCAAGCCAATTGCCGGGCGCTACATCTAATGCGTTACTGATTGGGACAGAACAAAAACGCAGACACCAGTTGGTCCACCGTGACGCTACCAATGCAGCCACCGAAAATATGACCCAGGACGCACATTGGAAAATTGTCCATAAGACCAGATGCAGTAAAAGGAAGACGCAGCATACTGTTGGATCTGAGTATATCCATAACGAGGTAAATGGCCGCCAATTAACCGTATAACGTATAGTAGGTGTACATAGAGAGCTAGGTGATCATTATATTGCTGCCCGTCACGGGAAATCTCCATGGTTGACCAAGCCATTCGTCTGCACATTCCACAACATTGAACCTCATGATGTTGTCATCTCTGGGGTGTTCGCGGACGAACTTCCTTATAAGCATCCCCGAGAGTGGACCAAACAGGCTATAATCACCTTAGAGCAGGCTAAGGAAGTGTATATGGTTCAGATAGTAGCCGAATCTCATTGTTAGAAGCAGCAACTGATTCCTTGAAGGTTTTCAACATGTCTGCTACAATGGAAACGCAAGGTGGTCGGGTTCAACTGCAACAGTCCGACATGCGCCTGGCCCTGAATATGGCCAAAATGGCCAAAGAAGGGTTTTGCGCACCATGATAAAGAAAACACATTACCTGATCAATAAACCTTGCGCCGAGGTCCGAGAAGAGAAGAAGTGGAGTGTTGAGTTCCCTGAGCTTAAAGAGGTAAAGACTGCGATAGAAAGATACCCGGCAATGCTTCGTCAAAACCAAAACGCTGGATGCTTTCCTTTCCCAAATGGCACCGCAAACCATCCACAGACACGCTAGAGACATACAGGAACATGTGCACTTCCACCAGACAGATGCAGACAGCCGACACCAGAGCGGACGCCATCTCTGCCCGGAACGCCACCCACCCCAACGGGTAACAATTCCAGAACTCAACTTTCCCAAATCGTCATTTTGCCGGCCAGATATGTGTATTCACATACATATCTTCCCAGTGCCGGATTTTTTACTATTGATGCATGTGCCAAAGAGAGCCAGCATGATACAGATTATGATCCAGATATGTTAACTGATGAAGGAACATCCACTGGTTAGTACACTATCTGCCATGTGGTAATGCAGCTAACATCCATTTTGAAGATGAGAGTAGCCTATTGAGCGAACCTGCAAGTGATGACGAGTATTGATTGAACGCCACGTGATTTTAGAGATTATTATTATCTACAATTAGTGGACACTGTATAGTATATTTTAAAGGATATATTTATATGTATTATTAAAGAACAATGTGGTGATCAAGGAGAAAGTAAATGAAAACACTAGAAAGGTTGCCAAAACAATGTGAATAATAGACTACGCCAAATCAAATGATTGGATATTGTGGATACACCCGTGGCAAAATGAGCATCCACGGAGCGTCAACAATTTTAGGTGATGTATGTCTGGTAACTGATAATGGATTTGGTCGTGGTTATACAGAATCGAAGCATTGGCCACCTTGATTGGCAAAAATTATACTGACACACTCCCTACCTCATCCTGGAAATGAGGGTCAATGGAGGGTCAACAATTTTTGGTCACGCGTCCTGGGTAATCAGAATGCCAGTAGGTTACAGACAGTCATAAAGGAAGTATTGCCCGCCTTTATTGATGAAACAGATTGCGATCCCCTCCCTGCCCCATCTTGAAAATGAGTGTCACTGGAGCGTCAACAATTGATGGTCGTGTATCTTGGGTAATATGGGGGGTGACAGGTTGCAGACAGTCATAAACGAAGTAGTGGCCGCCTTTCTAGAAACAAGAGGCAGTGAACTGCTCCCTGCCCCATCTTGGAAATGACCGTCAACGGAGCATCAACAATTGTTGGCCATCCATCATAGTTAATCACAGTGCGATGTGGCCGTTACGAACTATATACATCGTTTTGACTGTTTTTGTATGGTAAAAGGTTCAACCATACTTTGTGGCAACTCTGTACATGAAAGAAGTTGTTACTGTCCCGGAGGATGTGGCTGGAATATCCTGTACATATCTGCCTATAAAGGCTGCCATATCCTTGTTTATGGATGCTTGTGATCAAGCACCACTCATATTACCAAGGATGCAACACCAGAAATCGTTGATGCTCTGTTGACACTCATTTTCAAGATGGGGTAGGGAGCATTTCGCTTTCTCTTTTGGCTATAAAGGCGGCCAATACTTCGTTTATGACTGTGTGTAACCTATCGCCCCCCAGAACACCCAAGATACACCACCATCAATTGTTGACACTCCTTTGACGCTCATTTATCAAGATGTGGTATGGCGCATGTCTATGTTCATTCTGAGCATTGCGGTGGCCAATACATCAAAAACACACTGGGCCATACCAATGTCAATATTTTACGATTAACAGTAGCATATCTGAATGCAACCATAAATGTGGAACCCAAAACGCAACCTCAGGGATTAGAACTGACGGGTCTAGCCAAACCGTGCAAAACACGCGGGTTGATGGGTACGGGTCCAAGATTGGGCCCCAAAGAGTCATCAGGTCGAGTTTTTGACTGGTCAGAACCCAACTGACTCGGGTTTGCGGTCCAAACCTGAACTGCTGGCAGGTTACCCGGACCCGTTGCCAACACTAATCTCTGGTAATCTAACTGTGGCTTTGTGGCAATAATTCATAAAGAATGAACTGGCGGCCTGTTGAGCCAAAACAGTGCACAATATCTTCGTTACGCCATTTGGAAAATCAGCATCCACGGAGTATCAACAATTTTTGGTCTTGTATATTGGGTAATCAAGGCATCGATCGGAAATTTGAGCTCATATCTGAACTATTGACCGCCTTAATAGTCCACAGTACAAATCACAACAGGAAGAACATTGATTCCAAAATAATCCATATCGCAACCTGGAGACCATTGAAACCAAGATTGCTTGATGTTGAATACGCGATTTTGATCAAACGCTATTATCACACAGCAAAAGCTAGAGCATTACATGAAACTACAGATGGACCCACTGGACAACCCGCTGACACTCCGCCCAATCAACACGTGTTGGGAGATTCCCATCGAACTGTACCAGAAATGAGAGTTCCGGTGAATTGACGCCACTGACTGCCAATTTGGCAATGGTTCAGTTCTGACCCAGACCTGGACCCCAAGCGACGGTCCAGAACCGTTCTTAACACTCATTATATCGAACTCCAACAGCCAGCAGATATGAGCTTAGACTTGATAAAGAATCAACTCGCCATCAAGGGTTAAGATGTCTGAGGATATAGCAAGAAAGTGAAATTCTTGGGAGATTAGCGAGCCAATGCATAGACCTTTAGCAGCCAGATTAGTAACAGCTGCTCCCCAGTTCTAAGAAGACAAATGGATGTGGCTTCTATTCTCTCTGGACATTTCATGAACTAACAGAATACACATGAGGGGAGAAATTATGCAGCTGTAGAGAATGATCAAATACAAATCTGGAAACACCCCCAATCAACGATTGAAGATGGAATATATGTTCAATCAATTACCGGGGGTGGCTCGGTGGTATAGCCAATCACCCATCAAGGAAGCTCAAGCTATCTGCATGGGGAATGTACGGGCGTTTATTCACCTTTTGAAGAAAGCATTTTATTGCTTTGAGTATACTGCAACAGCAGAACAGATAATCTTTAAGTTTAATGTAAATAAACTATAAATTCTCTTAGTATTATCTTGAGTTGCAAGTAAATGCTGCAAATCTTGACTGTGATTGAATAATGCATCGAAATACGCTGCACATAGATTTATACATGAAAACTAAGAATTGCAATCAGTATAATCATATCGTAAATGAACATTCCATACTCTGTATAATTTGTCAGTTGTGGGACAATTAGATTTAACAATGACAAGCAGAGATTACACCAACACAGGGAGGAGTAATATATTTTGCCTGAGTTTCCAAACCCCCAAGTACTCAGAAAGACTAAGCAAAATCAACCTTTGGTACCACTTTGAAATATACCTGATCTGTATGAATAGACCAGTGCAGTAGAATGAATGGTATCCACACAGGAAAGAGTGAAGCTGTTTGAAGATGAATGGTATCTATACTGAGAGAAGTTCAACCCCAGTACAGTGAGTTGTGTGGTACTGTAAGAGGCTCAGGTGATGAAGATAGCTGCAGTTGACTTTATGAGCAGAGAGAAAAGTCCATACTCCATCTTGTCTAAAATTACATCAACTGAAATAGAATGGCTCTTGTTTTAATCAAAATGTATATTCTTTAAATGTATTTCAATGTGTTAAAGTGTCATATTTTCCACTTAGTAGTTGAATGTTTTGAAAGACACAACAGAAGGAAAATATTGAGTTATAATCTATACATTCAACATAAACCACCTGGTGAGAGAGACATATGCAATAATCTACTGCAGTGCTACTGATGCAGGAAAAGTGTAGAAAGCTCTTGGAATCATGGTAGTGGATTAAGATTTCAATTGCAATCGTCCAATGTATCTGCAGGAACTTAAACACTCATCAGATGTCAAAGTTATGAATCAAAGACCTATTGAATAAAATAATATCACACACATTACTAGAGTCCAAATAATTGTCCAATATTACAAACAGCTAGTTCTGATATTCTTAATGAAATTTGTGCAATATTTTCTCATATTCAGCATTCTGTTGCCACATCTACACAATGTGGCATTATGGTTTGCATCAAGTATTATCACATTCAGCTCTATCAATTGCCCAACAAACATTTATAAATATATCTGTTACAGTATAACCAATCTTCTATCGACACCAGAATTTCATTTACAGCCCACCAAGTGCAATTTTCAAATATTCTGAACTGACTGCACTGACCTTATCAAGAAAGGATTGATATATTGAACATATCTTCATCACGTAAAACAGCAATCCAGAGACGACTTACTGTCATTCAGATATCACTGAATGATATGAAGAAGGTGAATGAAGCAAAGCATTTGAGGGTATTTCCCCTTGACAATATTACACTAGAAATGTACAACCAGTTTCTGTCTCTTTTTAACAAAGTATTGACAGATCTGTTACCGCAACATCAACCTAAAAATATTTATATAGTACGATTGAAGTAAGGTGAAATATCCACTTCGAGGTTATTATATTCAGTATCAAGGAAGCATCTACTGATTGGACAAGACTATGTAACTGAGAATAATATCAATGGGTTTTATGGAATACTTGTCTTTACCTTTTGCTTCACAAGTGTGGCTGGTACAGAATGTCATTTGTGGACTACAATTCTGTATTGATAACCAGTATATATTCTGCATGACCTGAACATTTCATACACTAACCATTGAATAATCGAAATACTAAATCTCCTTCAAGAAACTCCGAAATATACATTTTCATCCAATGGACACGATTATAATCGTTGCATCTCAATAACAGTGATGCATATAAGTTAACTGTCCAGACAAGGTATAGATTATTTCAAACAACAGTATTTCAAATTGGTATCACAAATGTATCAGTGGATTGTCTAGAGTATATGTGCCACACCATCCAATAAGCGCTAGACAATGTCACATCCAGATATCTCAACGACATCACGGTGTATATTGATTCCAAAAATATGCAAAATTGATATCAAAAGTCAATTTCAGAACATCTAGTTGAAGCCAGAGTACCTTGAGAACCAAAGAAGTTCAAATTTCATAAAATAGCAGAAAATTATTTGAAGTTCATTGTATTGACAAATGGCATTTAAACAGAACTATGGAAGAACTATATATTCAAAACAAAAAGCAAGGAAACGAAATCTACCTATGGTCAACTCCATGATCTTTTCAAGATTTGACAATTTGTGGGATTTTACCACTCTTACCTAGCATTGAATCTGGACTATATTGAACAGTTAGAATCTTTAATAAAATTTACTAAAATGACTAGTTTTTTGTCAGGGAAATAGAATTTCATTTCATATTGGAAATCTTGCAGACCATATTTGCATCTATCTAATTCTCTGATACTTTGACTCCAGATGAATAGTGCACAACCAAAATAACTCCTTCCAATATGTTGCCAACAAAGTAATGGTACAGTATAAACATAAAGGAATATTACCCCTAGTGGCGCAGTAAGTGATGATACATCGTGCCATAGAATTCAATTGCAACATTCATGATAAAAAGCTTTAACTGTCAATTACAGTCTAGAAAAATGCACACCCAAGTGTAAAGGAGAATTACACCCCTTCAAGCAACAAACAGACTACTAGGATCAAAGGATTTGACTGAAAAATAAAACTCAGTACTTACAACATACATATCAGCCTGATTTCCAATTCTGTTTTGAGTAAAACATTAACTATCAACCAGGAATATTACTTTGGAAAGCAGATGAATTGCATTGGTGGCCAGTAGATCTCCCCAAGAGTGTAATTAAAGATTGCAGATAATGGAATAGGTATTCCTAAAACCTTGCAACTTTCCTGAACAATTGTTTTTGATAGCAGATAGTCTACCAGCACTGGGCCATCAATCAATTCTCAACCTTTATATCAAAGCACACTTGACAGAATGATTGGTAGCAATATATTTAGAAATGATCAAAGAGAAAGAAAGCTAGAAAGCTTATTCAAGAGCTGCATGCACTGTCAATAAGGAAAGACTTCAGCAGAGAGGCTAGCTGAATGTCCCAATGTGTGATGAACAATGGCTGTATAATATCCACAAGAATTATAATACAGCTCTTGCCAGCTACCAAGTGTAAGCTTATATATTCAACCATTTCGATGGATAGTACTATTGCAATAAAGCATATCAGAATCTCATCCAATATGGCTGGAATTGATACATCTACCAATTATTCCATATTTTATGCCATGCAACTTCTGGAGTAAATTGACTTTTACACTTAGCAACAAAATCTTTGGAGAACATGTTAATGGAGTTTGTAGTTGCACTACCAGAGTGTGAAAACAATAATGCCTTTGGGTTGTAGTTAACTGACTATTATAGATTACATTGTCTCTGCTGCAATTCTACCACAGATGCTCAAGAACTGGTAGGCTGAATTATCTGAGAAGTGGCAAGGCTTTATGAGATACTGTCAATGATGGTCTATAATGGAGAATTGTGGTTTGGCTCAATATTTGAATTGTAGTGGAAAAAGCTACTTGGAATTGAACAGAAGTTATCGATACTCTTGTACTTATAGACAGTGTGGCCAATGGAATGAATGAACAGGATTATAGAGTAGTATCTTCACATCATTGTAAGTAACCCACATGGCAAGTTGGTTATGTGGCTATCTTATGCCGAGTATATACCCAACATGCAGTTATAGGTCACAATAAGGTGCAACATATCTTTCACAGGGCCAGTTATAGATACCTGGATACCATTTGCAAGATCAACAGAACTCAGTTGAGACTTCCAAATGCTTATAGCCAATGAGGTGTTAAAAATAATAAAACACATTCATGAATACTGCAATATTCACATACTCAATGACTAGGCTATTCAGATTGAAAATGTAAACCAATTCTGTGAGCACCAATTGGATATCCATGTTTAAAGAAATGTGAGTTATGATACATGATATATAAGGATGACTCATCTGACTCTGGAACTCAATCAGATACACTCTCCACCTCATACTGTCTGGTACCTAATGTCTCTACATGTATGTAACTTCAATCTCCTTGCTATTGTACAGATCTATTCTGTCAAACCAGATAGGCTGCTAAATTCGGTAATGGCTAACTTCCTTTCTACACAATATCCATTCACTATGCTTTCTTCAGAGTATAATCGCAAGAAATATACATACAAGATGATATTGACAATTTCTACATATGCTTATCCCAACTATTGTGTCTTGTTGATTAGAAAATCTATATGTTTCTTTAAAGGAATCATGACAGGCTTATTGATGGTCTTACATCTATCAAGCATATTATCAACAACATCCAAAGTAGTTAGCACTATTGGAACAGGCTCTGAGAAAACCTTAAGCATAAAAGGGGAATACCATTCCAGGGAAAAGTTACATATTATAGAAAGAGTTATTAATGCTAAGTGACAGAGGGATTTATGGGCAGTAGCTAACATGACAGGATACAAGAATAATACATGACTATGATGAAGTATGGTGGAATTATAGAGTATGATAAGGGTTATTGTACAATTTGTTGTAATATGAAACAATGTGACATAAGAAATTGATAAGAAATTATTTGGTAGTGTGCAAGATTACAATGGGAAATACAGATGGTACAATGAAGCATGACATGGAATTCACGGGCAATGTGTAAACTTTATATCAAGAATGGTTGTTAAGTATGGGTGGATTTCCTTTTCTTTACATTTTACTCATTGTCTTGTTAATTGAATCAACAGATGACGGTGGAAAACACATTGACCAGGGTATGTTACCATATTTCGACTTCGAGTTTGAGTAATATTATAATTATATTCTATTTTCTATATTACCTATATTTAATCTGACTTATTACAAGTAGAAGGAGTACAATATTAGTGAAGTAGAGTAATACAGTTGAGTGGTAAATGGGTAGTTCAGCAGGAGCACCAGCTGAGTACAATAACAGTAGGCCAGATATTACAACGAAGTATACAAGGGTTAACAAATAGCAGGAACTCAACAATTTGATGGATTTTCAACATTAGTTAAGAATATTCTTAAAGTGAAATGATTTTATTTGGTTGGAGCAGAATTGTAGAGTACATGACCAGTAGATATCTATTAGGCAATCCTTCATATATATCTATGTGCTGTCTCCCCATAATAATATTCATGTACTTTAACTACTATAGGTATATTTGCATTAGCAACTAAAAAGTAATTGAGATTATGATAGAATCTGAAGCAATATTTGACAAGAATGAGATGTAATAACACCGTGATATTCTTTAAGGAGTACATTAATATCAATATATAATGCTATTCAGTATAACTATATTACTATAACTAATGTAGTTTTCTAATATTCATTGAATTGAAACTTAGTGGCTGGTGTCAATACCAACACTAGTGCCAGAAGCAGTGAATTTGAAATCTCCAACTACTATATGATACAAAGGTGTAAGAAGGAAGAGAGTATATTACCAACTACTTGACACAATATCAAGTTACAAAAAATACACAGGGTAGTTAAAATGGTACTGACTCCATCATATAGTGAAGACTGTAAATAATGAATAGTGTAAACAGATCCATATTGATCAGCCAAGCTAAGAAGGTATACTCCAGCAGGAAATGCTTTAGAACCTATAGAGTATAGTAGTGTATATTCACCTACAGCTTCTAGTATGTTTTCAGTGGATATTGAACAGATCTTAGATAATGTAACGCTTTCAAAAGAGAGTATAGAGGATTCTCTGGGTGGAAAGCATCCTGCAAGATGCAGAGTAATGTAGTAGCACAATTGGTGATTGGTGGATAGATCACTTTTCTTTTATATATATCTTAAATACCCATCTGAAAATAGACTATAGATACTAAATCAAACACTCCCAGTACATTAATTTTAAATTCGTACTGTCTGAATGGTACAGTGTTTCTAAATGTCAACATTGATGTAACTTTTCAGGTAATTCAGAATGTTTAAGGATCTAAATTCTATTAAGAGCTAAAGTAATACAACTGCAATATGGCATTAAGATTGCATTGAAATGTTACATGAAGACAAAGCTGAATTTAGAGTAATCTCCCATGTAAAACAATACAGATTGATGCTAAGAAGATAGCTATTATACTATTTATAGATGAATATAATACTTAATGTCTATGCATCTATATACATCTTTATATATACTTTCTACCACCGTCCATTAACATTATATAATTCCTACCGCTATTGGAACTTTAAGAATAGTATTCAAAGCTACTTATACTAGAACTTGAATGAATATTATTAAGTATAAGTATAGCTTTATAAGTATTATACCATATTGTGTATTGCTATATTATTTGAGTACAGTTTTATATAGGTGCCAAATTTATTACTCATATAGCAATATAGTCAGAATGTAGAATGTATTCCACATTCATGCAAATATACCGTACAATGCAATTTACCAAACTTATACAATATGAATAAATGTATCACTATTCAAAATGAAAAATATACAGATATTCTGTATATTGGTGGTATTTTGATCTATGTCCCACTAACTGAAATGTTAAATTCAGTTATATACTACATTCACTAAATTCAAAAAGTGATACTTCACTGGAGCAGATGTCACATTGCTGTCATATTGAAATCTGGTGGGTATTTGAAATAGTGCTTTGTCTAGTTCACCCAACCTTACTATATCTGTCTTTACTTATCATACCTGCTTAATATATTCCAATTTACTGTTTTCAATAATGCTGTGAAAATATCCTTATACAATATACAAGATTATAGTCAAGAAGTTATCAGATAATATTCTACTATTTCTCCAGTATGTAATTTTTATTCATTATATATAAATATTTGCAGTATAAGAAATAGCTCATTAGCACAAATTACACCACAGCACCAATAGCAGTGTAAACAAACTATAAACAACATTAGTGACTTCAGCAAGTGGAGGCCACTGTTGCTTCAATTGAACTCTTCCATATTGAGCCAAAAGCCATCTACTGAATACCAAGTCTATAACATGCAAACTAGAAACAGAGTATGCAAAAGTGTGGGGGTGGGCAGATAGATCTAAAGTTGCTACTTGCCTGACTCCTACTGCACTTCACCTCGTATATATCCCCTTCCCTACTCCTCACTTCTTGTGCTACCGTTCAACCCAAACTCAAGCTCTGATTGGAAGCTGGCTAAAGACACAGTATATTCATTACCTTATATTCCACTAAGGTGGTGAAGCCATCTCTGGCACTAGTATATGTATAATAACACAATTCTGTCAATAGTTTTCTGACTACCTTTGAACAATTAATGAGGAAACCCGTATTTTGCCAAGAATACTGTACCGAGAGTCGATGTTCGTATGGCCAACTGTCCATGACGTCAGTTCTCTCCTTTCTGTTATACACAATCCATGGCATGACAGTGATCATTTATTGGTTGGAGGTTCTGTGATGGAGATTTTTGGGTGGTTGTGTATGAGTGTGCGATCATGATTGGGTGAGAGTGAATCCTCTAGCTTGCATAATTTCCCATTGACAATTTAGAATATGAAGTTACCTAGTGGGGGGCGAATGAACTTTACATAGGTACTGAGATTCCCACCAACTATTGTGGGCTGTATCAGCACCCTGCCTCGGACTGCAGTTTCGTATCCCACTATGTCACCTGAACAAACTTCACTGCAGACTTTTTTTCCTCCAGTGGACCATGTTATTTTTGAGAAGCAGCTGCATGATACTGCTCTCCCTTATAACAGTACTGGAGTTTCTAATAGTCAAGAACAGGTGGTTGAAAGACAGATGAAAATCAAGGAGTTGAATAAAGTATGCACGCAGAGAGTGCGGGAAAAACTGAAAAGACAGGAGTTAGCCCAAGAACTACAGAATCCTGATACTGGTGAGTCCACTGGCAGTGTCTTCCAGTGCTGGGCCGCCAGCTCACAGTGAAGCCTACATGCTAACCATACTGTGTTCTGTCTTTAGGAAAGAAGTTGCCAGCAAACCAATTGATTCTTCAGTCAATATCCTTATCACGGTGCAATCCCGCTGTTGATTCAAATCCAAAACCACGAAAGAGAAAGTGAACTACTACATCAACACCTCACAATAAGCACAGTATACCTTTAGCAAAAAAAGGCTGTGTTCGAACAAATTGGCAGCGCCCATTGCTTTGGCCTGCAATTGACAGCGCAGCATGACGTGCCCACTTGCAAAGCTCGCAAGAAATTGTATCATATTTGCAACATCGCTATTGCAATGAGGGGACCTATGATACACTTCCTCGAAGTACTGTAAATGGGTGGCTTCTTAAAACCGGTGACTGCCATACTTGGACATCAGATGTTCTATCCCGAGTTGAAAAGGCTAGCTATTGAATTGCAGGTATATTGTGATTGATCCAGTGATATTTTCACAGAAACTAATACATTTAGAGGCCACGGAGGACCAATGATTTTGGATTCGCAGCCTGAATTGGTTGTGGATAGATTGGTTCCTTTGAGAGGTCTCCGTACAGCTGGACTTCCAGTCAATGCATCAATCGCTCATAACATCATACTTGGATTTAATGCCCAGCAGTGCCCCACATTATTGGATTCCATGCCACATAGAGATGATGCACCCGTATCTTCTATATGGATTACATGCTGGTTTCCACAATATCAATTGAATTGGGTAGTATGTTCTGGAACAAAAGCAGCACAAAAGCTCTCCTTCTCTTGGATTTCAGATTGTGAGAAAACCTTCTTCCGACTGTCCTTCACAGTTCTCAATGAGAATATACATCCCTCAATGGTGGTCAGTGCAGATCAGACGGGGGTAATATTGGTACCAGGGGGAACACAACAGGCTTATGAAGAGCAAGGAGTTAAGCAAGTGTTAATCCATGAAAAGGAAGAGAAACAGGCATTTACAGCAGTTCTTGCTACATACTTGGATGGTACTGTACTTCTGTCACAGTCAGTTTGGATGGGCAAGACCGAGCAATCTCTACCCTCACAGAATCTGAATTACAGTCAGCGTAACATCCACAAGTCAGAGGGTCATTGCTTTGTACTCAATCCCCGCAAACACTGGAGTTCCCGTCAAACAACCAATTCATGGTTTATTTCCATAATTGAACCCTACTGGCAAAGAATGATTACAATATATGCCTTGTCGTCCAATGCAAAAATGATTGTATATCTTGATTGCTGGTCTGTACACCATGGGAAGGAATTGGCAATTTGGTTAAAGAGTACATATACATGGTTGATTCTTATTTTTCTACCAGTGAATTGCACAAGTAAGATTCCAAGGCTCGGGGCATTGATAGTTTTAAAGTCTATATCCTTCAAAATTGATCTAGCCAGTATTCAAAGTATTTCACTGCAGGCTAACTTACTTACAGGTGTATTTCAGCCATGTGATGTTGGTCTACAAAGAGTGTTCAAGCATATAATACGGCAAAAAGCCAGTGAATTTTTCATAGGAGAAGTGTGAGATCAACTAGCCAGTGGAGTTTCAGCTAGCGAAATCAAAACCTCTGCTACACTGGCTCCGCTTCGCAATCAAACTATATGCTGGGTTAGAACTGCTGTTGACTACCTGAATTCGCAACCCGCTCTTGTTCACAAGGCATGGAAGAATTGTACTACAGGAATGACTCTGGGAAGCGGGGGGATGGCACTTAATCTCTCCTATGAAAGTCTCAGCAAGCTGAGCAATTTAGGTCTTTTCATGGGAAAAAGCAAAGAGTAAGTCTTGCAGATTGCCTAACATCTACACTGCTAATTCACATACTTCAGATACCACAGGCAGGTTATAGGAGATATTCACCTCTAGATTATCTTGCAAGTGATGAAGAATCAGAAGGGGAAGGAGATGACTATGAAGTAGCAGATGATGTGGATATACCACTGGACCTAATTCTCAAAGAGGAAATGGATGAGCTTATTTTGAACTCTGTTTCCTGTCCACCTGCAGGTACACTTAACTTTGCAGGTCTGGGAGGGCCGGAACTTATCTGCCATGAAGTGCATACCACCACTCGGGAGAATTACCTGCCAACTGGTTATAGAAGAAGTGCCCGCATTGGGCAAAGGGGTGGTTTATCGTATGAAGAATCAGAGAATAGTGAGGATGAAGCAGAAATTGAGACAGATTCTGAATAGGCAGTGAGTACTACAGGCCGGCACTGTATTTTTGTTACCATAAATCAATTTTCTATATTTGAACGGCTCCAAACAGTGGCAAACATGCGTGACATCTATTTTAACGTACCCCAAATCTCCCGTATGAGGCCTCTATGACAAGTGACAAATTTTTCCTTTTACTTACCGTACATGCCCTGCGTGACGCGTGACGTACGAACCTCGACGCTCGGTACAGTACTATCACTGGATTTAGATGCAGAAAGTTCATACCTCCTCCTAGAACTGTCTGGCAGCCGCTGCCTTCCTTTCCAGATACCTCTCCTTTGCAGATTTGATATCGGTCTCAGTCTTTCTTGACTTCGATTGTCTCTCCATATCGGCCCTTGATTGCCTTTCTTCCTCCATCACTCTCTTCCTCGCCTGGGCGAGCTGATCAAGGATTATGATGTTCTCACCTGTACTCGAATCCTGCTGTGGATTACCACGTCGATGATATGTTTGCCCAGGTTTGCTGGTGTCGTTCGTAATGGTATGACAGAAGGCAACCGATCCGTTTGTCTTGGTGATATTTAGGCCTCCCGATAGTAATTCAGACCTATCCACCACCTGTCCTTCTTCATTGATGTCGATAACAGTACCCATCGCCTGGAGGTGTCGCGCCTTTTCAGACTCAGCCATTTTTACATCGACAGCGTCATCATCGCCAAATACAGCATGCAGTTTTTCTCTAGCTTTTCCCTTTAACTCCACTGCATTCATTACGATATCATATTTACTCTCCATCTCGTTAAGCATGTTTCGGTGAAAAGTGGACATGCCCCCCGGTATATTAAGGGTTTCTGTGGAAATAGTGGTCAACATATTGCTCGGGGGAGCCCTGGGGGAGGATAAAAACCTTCGTGTATTTTCTCCTCGTCCTCGAACTCCCTCAAATCCTCTTGTTGCTTCTTGTACATCCTTGTTACAAAACTCTCCCTATGCTGAAATTCTTCACCTTCCGCTTCTCGTTCTTTCCGCAGCATCTTCATCTTTGCGCTCAATTGGGTCCGCTTTCGCATCTCCGCTGATGCCAGCAAGTTGTCCATGTATCTGGGCCTCCTTTCGAGGCCTTCAATCTCTTTCATCTTTTTCTTCTCCTGATCCACACACTTCATGTCGTCCCACACAACGTCGTAGTCGTATATCAAATGGTCATTGATCTCTGTAGAAGTTTTCTGGGTACAAATTGACAGTGCATTAATGGTTGCCAGTTGTGCACTATCTATCGATACGTTGCTTTGCTTCCGTGTGGTATTACTGAGGTTCCGGGAGGGAAATACACCACTTCTCTGTGAGTCTCCTTTGGACTGGTGCTCGTCATCATCGATTGCTGTGGATGCAAAGGCGTTGAGAGGCTTCTTGAGTTTAGGTAGTCTAAGAGATTTCTTGGGTTGGGAGGCAGTTAGGTCTATGGATATTCTGGATGTCGAAGACATGGATAACTATCTGTAGTTACTTTGAGTTAAAGAGAGATACGTTGAAGCTTTGTGGCAAAAGTAAAATGAAAGTGACACAAAGAATCATTAATATCTGCATGACAAGAAAACTCAGTCTATTCGGCGTCAGTAAAACTAAATGGAAGTAGCCGCAAGTATGTAAACGTAACAGGGAATTCATAAACAATAATTCCTCAACCTATGTATAATTAATTACATAGTGCTGTAACTTTTACAAAGTGCTGGTTTGTTTGTACAATGAAGTCATCCGGAATCAATTTACAATGCATATACAGGCAGATTCGATGCTATACTCCTGGGCTACTACTGTGCTTAAATGATAATTTTCCAATTAGTTGCAATCCAATCTTAATAGTTTGCTGAATAACTTGCACTGCATTGGTACTAGCCAGCTGTGGAAAGGGGTATTGCAATCCTAATGTACCAAAAAAATACTGATTATACTTTGCTTCTCAACACCAACTGAGAATTCATTGTACTTGGATTAACTACCTGATTTGGCAGATACAAGCTTGCTGGATAACTAGATACCTTTACAAATGACTGCAACATTACACTATACAACTTTGGAGCTTCTGAATGATTAGTATTATAATCTTATATTACAGAGTAGAGTGTATAATACATATGATTTCCTCCAGTATCAATCAACAGTACTGACTGTATATATGGAATATACCCAATATTAACTGAACTAACTTTTTGAAGCTGTTTAGTATTCTTGTATTTTGATGTAAAAGTTCAGACACAAGGTACAGATTCATAATAGATATGAATAAGTTGGAAAATATTAAAAATATCGCAAATGACAGGAAATGATCCTATAGAAGATTATATTATATATTTGAAAATTACTTCTTAGGTTAAGAGTTGACAAGTTGAAGACTTAAACAATCAATATAAAGTTGAAAATAATCCAAAACCTTACTATACTAGATGATTGGAGGGTTCTTAACTTCACTAAGTCAACTGAAAAAAGTTTTATAAGATTTTACATTTCATTCCACAACTTATCTAATAACTCTACACTGTATATATTAAATGTTTGTATTTTAGTCACTTCAAGCTACCTGTAGTATATAAGCAGTAATGACATATCGACCACTAGTTTTCAAATTTAAAACAAATATAATACTCCAAGAATCTTTCCTATAATATATATAATATTTGAGTATTCAACAACTCTAAGAACAATAATATAAATAGTAGTAACAATATTGAAAGTTGGTTAAAGATATTTTGAGTACTATTGGAAAATATTACTGTATCTTGAAAACAAGTATCATCAAAATGTGCAGGTTGTTCGAGTTATATCAAAGGATTGTTTTGAATACCATGGATATTCAGTAATACTAGTAGCATATCAATTTACTATAGTTTACTCTCTATGGTAAAAGTATATAAGATAATTAATCTATATCATGTATTGATTTTTATTTATTATACAATTCTATCTTGTACTTGTTATATTGTATTTAACCTTCAGTTATTTATAATGTCAATGTAGTAAATGAAATAAACTGAAAAATAACTTACCAAAAGAAAAACAGATATTGCATTATGATTATCCAATAAAGCAAGTCAATTATTACAATCCAGGAAGGTGAAAGTATTATCAACTATTTCACATAAATCTGTAAAGCTGACAAATACATTATTAGAATGTGTTAATACAATACTGAAATTTGCATTGCACATTCCACTTGTTGACAATTCCTCAGTATTTTTAAGGATATACTGAAGAGCAATATCATCTGGCGTAATGTAGATAGGGGAAATGATGTAGTACAATTAACCCAGATATATACAAGTGTGAATGTAAGACACTAATGATTTATGAGAGGTAAAGAAGAGAATGGAGAAATACAACTTTCAATAGTGCAGTGCCTGTCTCGGCCCAAATGATTAAGGACAAATCTTTGTGTAGCTATTGACAGGGTCCAATGCAGTTCAGTAGATTGATAAATGCAAGTTGCTTTTTACACAAAAAAATTTCATCTGCCAAGGGATTAAATTACCTTGGTATCTATCTTCTAGATTTATAACTGAAATCTATATTTTTATAGTATATTTAAACTGTATGAAATACCCTGCAGTATTAGTCAGCACTGATTACTGAAAATGTGCTAGTTGAAAGTACTGAGACACTGTAGACTGGTAATTAAAAGTATTGACTAGAAGGAAAATTTGATCTTAAATGATATACAAAACTTCAAATAGTATATATTAGAATGTATTACTTTTAAAAATATCAGAAAATTGTAAAATAACATATAAAAGCTGTAGCCAGAATTTATAGTATGATATTATACTGACAATTCAACCTGTAGTGATATAATATTGTTTACAAAAATGTATTTGCCACTTATCCATAAAATATACCAATAAATATTGTAAACTATATTTAGTAAAGTCAATAGAATCATCTAAGCGCAATAAGAGTTATTAAATATATGCCACACTGTATACTATATAGACAGATCTATATTGACAGAGAGAGTATTCAATATTTCACTGACTATTAAGTTGGAGTCTCAAATGTTTGCAAATATATGCTGATAACCTCTTCTAGCTATTTCTAGATTTTAATTTTTATTTAACATCCAGTACTTGATATGAAATATTATAAGTCTTGGTATATACTTCACTTTAATAGCTATTGGGACTGTGGTAGTAATCTCAAATAATGCATCTTAACATTTGGATATATATTGAGTTTTGGTGAATTTTACTTGTGGAACCTTCATGACTGGTATAAGACGAGATTACAAAATCTCAACATTGGGAATCTTTTGGCATTTGGGCAATAGTAGAGGAAGAATACTGGGAAATTACTTCAATATCCCAAAATAGAAGTAGAACAGAGTAAAATCAGTAGTTTTCAGTTGGGATTATTACTGTACAATTCATGTTTTGAAGCACTTTCTGTGGTACATTTAACTTATATTGGGGACATTCTCTTTGGTATGCATGAGATGCTCTACTCTACCCAATATCTTATAACAACTGTCGAGATGTTACCATTATTGGTGTTAGCAACGGTTCAGGACCGTCACTTCGGGTCCGGGTCCGGGTCGGAACCGAACTGGTGCCAGATTGGCGGTCCGGGTTGTGAATAAACCCGAACAGTTGATTGGAGTACGGTTCCATCAACATCTCCCTACCTGTCTGAATCGTGCGGGTTCTCAGTGGGTTGTACAGTGGGTCCATTTCTAAGTACATATACCATGCTTGCCTTTGCGATTTGATAATAGTAGTCAATCAAAATCCATTATTCGACATCCAGAAATCACATTTTGCATGTTTTGCATGTTGCGACATCGATAATATTTTAATTCATGTTTTTCTTTTAATGATTTGTATTTTTGACCATGGAGGAGGTCAATAGTTCAATTATAAGCTCAAAAATCCATGCGATGCCTTCATCACCCATCTGCGTCACCAGAAATTGATGACCCTCAGTTAACGCTTGGTTGATGGATATTGTTAGAATGGCACCGTAACCGTGTCACTTTCTCTTTTGCGTTCACTGGGTGGCAATACATCGGTTATGAATAGCAGCGAGCAAATCACTTACCAATTACCTCATTTACAAGACTAGAAATTGTGGAGGCTCCATTGACAGTTGAGGTGTAGTGGCATCGACACAGACCATATTGCCAATACAGGCTGCCAATACTTCGATTAAGAGTAAATGCTGTAGCACAGCCCTGGGATTATGCAACATGCAATACACATCATCGTTGACGCTCTGTTGAAGCTCATTTTTAGACTGGGGCTGTTAGCATGTCGTATTCTCTTTTGCTCATAATTGCTGCCAATACGTTGATTATGGTTATATGCCATAGCACAGCCCTTGGATTATACAAGATGCAACTCCCAAAATCGTTGACACTCTGTTGACACTCTGTTGACGCGGTGTTGATGCTCTGTTGACGCTCTGTTGACGCTCTGTTGACTCACATTTTGTGGTGTAGCAGTATCAACACACACAATACTGCCTATAAAGGCTTCCAATACGTCGATTATGGGTAACTGCCGTAGCCCAGCCCTTAGATTATACAAGATGCAACACACAAAATCGTTGACGCTCTGTTCACGCTCATTTCCAGACTGGGGCTGTGACCATGTCGCATTCTCTTTTGCTCATAACGGCTACCAATACATTGATTATGGGCAATTGCTGTAGCACAGCCCTTGGATTATACAAGATGCAACTCCCAAAATCGTTGACACTCTGTTGACACTCTGTTGACGCGGTGTTGATGCTCTGTCGACGCTCTGTTGACGCTCTGTTGACGCTCTGTTGACGCTCTGTTGACGCTCTGTTGACGCTCTGTTGACACTCTGTTGACTCTGATTCTGAGGTGTAGCAGTATCAACGAACACGATATTGCCTACAAAGGCTGCTAATACCTCGATTATGGGAGAATGCTGTAGCACAGCCCTAAGATTATACAAGATGCAACACCCGAAATCGTTGACGCTCTGTCGACGCTCATTTTCAGACTGGGGCTGTGACCATGTTAGGATCTCTTTTGCTCATTACAGCTGCCAATACGTTGATTATGGGTATATACCGTAGCAGAGCCCTTGCATTATACAAGATGCAACTCCCAAAATCGTTGACACTCTGTTGACACTGTGTTGATGCTCTGTTGACGCTCTGTTGACGCTCCTTCTGAGGTGTAGCAGTATCGACGAACACGATATTGCCAATAAAGGCTGCCAATACTTCGATTATGGGTAAATGCCGTAGCACAGCCCTAGGATTATACAAGATCAACACCCGAAATCGTTGACGCTCTGTTGACGCTCATTTTCAGACTGGGGATGTGACCATGTCGCAATCTCTGTTGCTCATAACGGCTGCCATTACGTTGATTATAGATAACAGTGAGCAAATCGCTTCCCAATTGACTTACTTACAAGACCAACAATTGTTGATGCTCCATTGACACTCATTTTCAGAATGCGGCTGTTACCTTCTAGCTTTATCTTTTTCCTATAAAGGCTGCCGATACATTGATTATGGATAACAGCGAGCAAATCGCTTTCCAATTAACTTACTTACACGTCACACAATCATCGACGCTCTGTTGACGCTCAGTATCCCAATGTGGCTATTACCATATTGCGGTCCCTTTTGTCTATGAAGGTTGCCAATCTGTTGATTATGAATCACAGCGAGCAAATCACTTTCCAATTAACTTACTTACAGGACAAAAAATCGTGTACCCTCTGTTGACGCTCAGTATCACAATGTGGCTGTTAACGTATCGCGGTCTCTTTTGCCTATAAAGGTTGCCAATCTGCTGATTACGAATAACAGCGAGCAAATCACTTCCCAATTAAGTTTCTTACAAGTTCAAAAATCATTGACGCTCCATTGATGCTCATTTTGAGAATGCGGTTGTTACCGTGTCGCTTTGTCTTTCGGCTATTAAGGCTGTCAACACTTTGGTTATGCATAACTGCGAGCAAATCGTTTCCCAACTAACATACATACAAAACCAAAAATCGAAGTCACTCTGTTGACTCTCATTTTCAGCATTGGGCTGTATCCGTATCGCTTTTTGTTTTGCCTATCAAGGCAGCCAATACGTGTGTTATGAATAACAGCATGCCACTCGCTTTCCAATTAACTTACTTACAAGTCCAAAAATCATTTATGCTCCATTCACACTCACAATAAACATGTCCTAACTGTTGTTTTATGGATAATAATTTTGTACAAACAATCATATAATCATTATTGACAGCCAATGTATAATCTGTATCAATACTTAGTGGCATGCAAAAGCTTTGTGGCGTATCAATTTCTGATTAACTGAAGCACATGTTCTCTGAGCGATGGATAATGTAGCGCTGTGACATTCCAGCGCTTTCAGCTGGCAATTCACTGAATGTATCTCCATACACTAATTTTTCATTAATATAGCCCAACTTGCTCACTTTGCCATATCCAGTTCGATCTCCTTGATTTCCATTACCTACCATAAGCGATTTTCAAAATGCTGACTATGTGCAC
>Ga0307512_10000532_pt1 | contig 55983 bp, 56 predicted proteins | sample 14_EM_MG_FD_200267 | JGI IMG/M metagenome (GOLD analysis project Ga0307512, IMG submission 200267) | Populus trichocarpa ectomycorrhiza microbial communities from riparian zone in the Pacific Northwest, United States - 14_EM | ecosystem: Host-associated > Plants > Roots > Unclassified | place...
GCAGCGATAATGATACTTGAATTATGATACAAGATGCATACATATCCAGGATGTGCATAACACCTATGCATGTGAACGTTCAAGTGGTCAGCAACATGCTCCATGACGTGAGTACATGTTGATCGCGCGAAGTGTGGGTACTTCGCTCGCACCTAGATACTATGCGGGACATGTGTGGTAATCACACACGGCAGTTGATAGTCATATGCGATTAAGTGAGCTCTTCTCCCCACCCAAAAGCGGGATGGGATTTGGAGAAGCACGTTCCGGTCTGGAGACAGGTCTCGACCTTAGCATGACGTAACTGAGGGATTATTGACGTAGGCAGTGTGCCTAGAGCGAGCACCACTAAGTTGACTCTGGTGGTCTGGATCGCAATGTAACCTCGTATAGGATACGAGCTTACGCGTCTTTAATCTACGTTGGCATAGCATTGGTTGGTCGCCGACTAAGTCTATACCGCAATTAATAACTCATGTGCATGAGCGATCAAAAGGCGCAAGCATTATCGCTCGGGTGATAGATGTTCCAACTCCCGACTCGTACGATGCAAGGATGTCTGAGTTGATATCGCGCAATGTATGGCCTGATCGTTATCAGGAGCGTAACGCTTTCAAACCACATTGTATGAGCGCAATTACCTGAGGGTGTTGTGGCGAGTTATTCCAGGCGCTAAGAGGGCGTGGCCGAGATAACGCTATCAGCGCTATAAGGAAGCACGGGCTATAAAGAGCCAGCGTTGGTCGAAGGAAATGGAGGACATCAGCGAGCAAGTTAGCTTTCAGAACACCGAAGACGATCCTAAAATATTATTAAGAATTCTATCTATTTATCTATACTTTTAAAAAGAAATAAGTTTCCATTATTTCTTCCTTAATCAACCTACGCGATTATCCCTTATATGCCTGGGCACAGGTATACACAAGCCGAATACGCACTGCAACGAGTTGTCGAGTTGTTCGGCAATCTTCTATTGAGTTTACAAGAGCTCAATTTAACCCACACCTACCGAGTGGTTTTTCGTTTCGTGCAACTCGAGAATATCGACTACCTGCTGTTGCGGTATCTGAACACCGGCTTATTACCATTCGAGGAGTTTTCCGAGGACCTGTTGTTCGACGAGGAAGCTTGATTTATATCTACAGAGGGGACGGTCTGTGGTATAGGTTTCGATTGGGAGTTCTCATTGTTCAGGAACGAGAAGTTGAGTCTTAGGATAAGACGAGGAGAGAAAGAGATATTTGGATAGGCGGCTGTACTTAGTTCAATATATATTGTATTGATTATTGGGACTAAGAAACCCCCATAACACATGACCCAAGTTCATTGACGCTCCGTTGACGCTCATTTTCAGAATGGGGCAGTGACCGTGTCGCTATCTGTTTTGCCTATAACGACCACCAACACGTTGGTTTTTCATGTCAGTTATCAAATCATTATTCAATTACCTTACTTACAAGACCAAACATTGTAGACACTCCATTGATGCTCATTGTAATGTATTGTCTACACAACGTCTGCTGCCATTGATAATTGTAACGATGATTATTTAAACTTACTGAATGCTCTTTGGGCTGAATAAGGCTGGAACCTGTGGCCCTAGTATTATTCCTGCACGGGTCTCTCTAATTCAATCAAAAGTTATGTATCACGTTGAAAGACGTATTTCGCCTGCTATCGTTGTGTTTTTAAACTATCATTCAGACATCACAGGTAAATATTCTCCCATCACATTACTCTAAGTGAAATTCTCGGTCAAGCTACATAAAGAACCTGCTGAACACATATGGTTGCATTCTGTCCTACATTTTCTGTTACCCCTGATCCTCCTTGTTACAGTAGCATTGACCGTCACCAACACTATTTCAGTCATTTTCCTTGACCGCAGTGTTGGCAGAATCAATCTGGGCACATTGGGAGCGGCACACACATCCCGCTGCTCAGGGCATTCCGGATCCTCGAAGCAATTGTCTAGGTCTGCATCGGATGCAGTGTCTGCCTCACAGTCGTCTTCACTGTCGTTTGCATTATCCAAGCCACCATTCCAGTTGAGTCAATTTTCAGTGTCGGAAATGCATTCGGGTGCACTTTCAGTATTGATTTCGGCAGGATGACAGTCGATTTGCTGTATTCGGCAAACATTCAATACTTGAGTTTGTTCTCTAGGCAGTTCTTTTGCAGACAAAGCTGGTGGCAACGGTGATCATTCTGACAATTTGAATGCTGCCGCACCACCATGTTGAAAGAGTGACCAGGCTGGTTTGACACTTGCTTCCATATCTGAAATATATCCTATGGCAGTCATTTGCTTGTTTTGAGTGCGTGATTCATTGTGTGTAGTACGTAGGTTTTGGCTGCCCTGCTACCTCTCCAAAAAGTCGTGGATTATGGCCATTCTGTGCAATTTTCTTTCCTCCGCCTCGCTCTTCAATTCCGAGTTGTCATCGGTTTCTGACCTATCCAATGCAGGGTCATCACCAGCCAATATACCATCATTGGCTAGAGCATAGTGCCTCACTAAAAGCTTTTCCTGAAGCATCTCGCCTCTGGTTTTTGACTGCCTCCAGCCGATAACGTCTCGCCCAAGAGATTAACTGGCCTCCACTCCCATACCATGTTGTATGAGTGAGAATATGTCGCATGCTACATTGGAGAGATCGGCGTACTTTGAGTGGGTATTCTCATGGCGACCCCGCCCTTCCGTGATATCCGGTAACCAAGATGTACGGCTAATCTCCATTGGGTCGGAGTGGTAATCATCAAGATTTGTACTTACTTGCCCCCAGTTCTTTGGGGATTCAGGCGGCGAATTTGTATAGAACCTTGCTGAGGTCAATAAGCATGCTACACGATTGCTTCGTCCAGGTGTCATTTCTGCCACATTTTTAGGCGTTAAGTATTCTTCATCATCACTGGACAAACCATATGGATGGAAAGATGATTGACCAGATTGAGAAGTCATTGCAGAAGAGATGAAGTCATTGCTCCGTAGTTTTTCATGTTTCGTTACTGACAATCATCTGTGTTTGGCGCAGTATTTGTTCTTCACAGCCTTCATGAATGCCTCTTGGTATTGGGTAGTGTAGATGTCTCGTCATCAAGAATCATATCCATTTCTATGTCTCATTTCCTAAACGATCGCGATTACCAAACAGGATCAAGGATTTGTGCCGAAATTGGACGCATACCCATCGTTGGAGTGACTTCAGCATAGTATTTGGACAGCTTTTGTTGCGCAAGCTTCACAGCAAAGAATAAATCTTCGTTCCTCTGAGTTATCTTCTTAACTCAAGCTGGCAAAACACCATCAGTATGATCGAACATGTCATTGTACCCAGTGATAACATGATGCAGTGTGACCGTATTCCTGGTCGACATCCACAGAGTCCAGTATCAGAATGGCCTTAAAACTTCCATGACGTACCTGACGATTGTCCATTCATCGTCTGTTGTGTAGAGTGACCGGTTATCACAGCGCTTTGGATTCCTCAGCCACTCACGGGTGAATTCTCATAATCAGTACATCCGCAAAACACATTTCCGTCCAGGCAGAATGGCTCCGTCATAGTGGACGCGCTCTGTCCAAGCCATCAGAAACTCCCCGGTGGCGGATAACTCTGCGCCAGGTGTCAATACCACGCGTCGCATTGCATATCGCCCACCAATCGCCGTTTCACCATTTCTTCTCACCCTGTCGGTCTCCTATCTTGAACAAACACTCTGGCGTTGTGGCCAATTGTGACCATACGTCGGAATGGGTTCATTGTGTGGACACTTGCATCAGGATTGCAATGCAATGGGTAACGCTGCGAATATCTCTCCGCAGGTTCCTTCTACATTGAGCTCGAAGAGCGTAGGAAGATGGTGAGAAGATATGATACTACGTGGCTGTGAGGATCCACGAAATCTCGGAAAGAGCGAGTGGGACCACAAGTTGGGAAAGATAGAGTGTGTGTTTTGGTTATATGACAAGATGAGATGAAAATGAGATGCTGTCTATCTACCCCAAGGTCTCCCGAATATGTAACCCACGTCGCTCATTCCACCTCCATTACCACTGTATCTCCGTAAACCAACTGTCGCTCCTTACCGATATACTTGGAGGCCACGATTGATCGAGTTTAGAGATGCACTGGGAGGCCGTGATCGAGCGAGTTTGGAGATGCTCTGGGAGGCCGTGATCGAGCAATTTTGGAGATACACTGGGAGGCTGTGATTGAGTGAGTTTGGAGATGCACTTAAAGGCTGAGATCGAGTGAACTCAGAAGATGCGCTTGGAGGCCGTGATCGATCGAGTTTGGAGATGCACTCTGAGGCTGTGACCAAGCGAGTTTGGAGATGCTCTTGCAGGTTATGATCGAGCGAGATTGGAGGAGTACCTTGAGGCGGTTGATTTCTAGGGAGGCGCGACAGCAGCCGAGACTCTATTCATTGGTTAACTTATCATTGTAGGAATGTAGAGAGTTGAGTACAACATCTGCCGACTGAGGAGAAACTGGCTGGGAGCGGGAGACTGTCAATCTTGGGATGATGCTGTACTTGGTGTATGCTGTACTCAGTGTTAACTCATGACTATGCCATGGAGAGATAGAGGGTGAAGACTTAACTTTGTGTGCTTAGGTGATGGTAGAGTTGAGCACAAGAAAGAGATATATCAGAGGAGAGGGGGGAAAATATCATGGGAAACTGGGACTTAGAGAATTTCGTGAGGGAGTCACTTGACCATCCCCAGGACGGAGGGTAAGAGTTCGGATCCGGCGTTCAATTACACCGATACGTGGTGTTCTAAACCCAATCGGTGAAGCCGTACTCCTGATTTGTCGTAGCTGCTCGTATCCTGCATATCGTATTCATCTTCATCCCCCATCTCTACCTTTCTCGTCCACAACTCTCCCATCCTCGCAAGAACACAAAGTTAAGTCATCCCTCCCTATCTCTCAATGCCATCTTCATGAGTTAACACTTAGTGCAGCATACACCGAGTACAGCATACACCGAGTACAGCATACACCGAGTACAGCATACACCGAGTACAGCATACACCGAATACAGCATACACCAAGGCTTGTCTGTGGTCCCATCATTCTCACAATTTCGAGTTGACCCCCGAATGTAGCTTCAGCTTCTGGCCTACCTCCCTACCGATCAACCGACACCAGCCAGTTCTCCATATGTGCTTCAATGGTATAGTCACCTTGTCATATTCCCATGGTTGCGAGTTAACACACTGATGAATTGAATTTCGGAGCGCCGTCCATCCACCGCCTCCAAGTACTCCTCCAATGTCGCTCCATTGCGGCCTCCAAGTGTATCTCTGAACTCGCTCGATCACGGCCTCCAAGTGCATCTCCAAACTCGCTCGATCAAGGCCTTCAAGTTTATCTCCAAACTCCCTCGATCAAGGCCTCAAAGTGTATTTCCAAAGTAACTAGATCATGGCCTCCAAATGTATCTCCACACCTGCTCGATTACTGCCTGCAAGTTCGCATGATCATGGCCTCCCAGTGCATATCTTCTAACTCGCTTGACCACTGCCTCCAAGTGTATCTCCAGACTCGCTCGTTTACGGCCTCCACAAGTGCATCTCGAAAATCGTTTGATCACAATCTCGGAGTGCATCTCTAACTTCACTCGATCACGGCCTCCAAGTGTATCTCCAAATATGCTCGATTACCGCCTCCAAGTGCATCTCCAAAGTCGCTCGATCACGGCCTTGGAGTATATCTCTGAGTTAACTCGATTGTCATTTTCAGGCGCACCTCGAATTGCTCTCAATAACCGCCTGCAGCCAGTCCACATATACCATGTGCAGATGGGTAGCTATATAGATACATAGATACATAGATGAGAATACGAACTGAATACATGAGTTTTAAAAATCGTTGAATGATTGGTAGTAGCTATGATTCCCAGGCGCACCAGCAGCATTCCCAAAGAAGATGTTTTTATTCCCTGACTGCTCTACTGTGATTCGAGGTGCTCCCAGGCTTGTCGTCGGCGCTCCCAGTTACTCTGAAGGCCGGCAGGAATGCCCTCCTAGGGTCTGATACTCTCCTGAAATTGACACATCCAAGTTTACACTCCACATCTTCTCAGACACTCCTGGGGGCTTCCAGTGACGAAAATACATTTTGCTGATGCTATGCAACGTGACGCGTCACCTGGGCGACAGGAAGCATGTAATTCTCCGTCAGAGGGTACGAGGTTCCGTCAGAGCTGTCAGAGCTGTCCGCAACACCCACGAGTTTCTGATGGAAAATAGGGTTGTTGCTGATGTAGGCTCGCTCAAGCAACTCCATTGTCGAATTCCACCCTGTTTTCACATCCATAATAGGTAGGACTGCAATTGGTACTTTGGCATTTTGACAGTCAAAGAACTCCTTTCAACAACCCAGTGTCAACATAATCAACACAGCTAGCATTCACTGCCATATGATGGTCAGTTTCAGAATTTTCACAATATCTTGAAATATGTACTTTCTCAATTATCTTTGCCAAACCTGTTTTCATAGCAGACATCTTGTTGATTCTAGCATTGACCTCTTTTCGAAATCTTTCACTCTTCCCAATATCTTTGGTTTGATTTCCTCCAAATGGCTGATCGCGCTCATGTGCTTCCCATGGCTTTCTATGGCCTTCGACACTGAGACTGCTCATGAACGCACCTTCAGCAAGTTGAATGACATGCGCCATGCATGGTCTGTGGTTTCACAATGCAGGCCTCTCGATTCCGGAGTCCTCAAGTGTGGATTGTAGTTCCGGAGTCATCAATCAATCTGAGGAGGCATTATCAGTTGTAATTCCAACCAAGCGGCGGTCGGTAAGCTCAAAACAATCCCCCACTTCCTTGAAATGTATGGCTAGCCTTGCTCCAGTATGTTGACCCTTGATCTATTATCCTTAATTAGCTGTTAAAATAGAAAAAGAACAGGCAATTAACCTCGTCTAAAGCGAGTTGCACTTCCCGCATTGCCCAATTGCACTCCAATAGTATGCAATAACCGACATTATTGGTAATTCATTTGTTGATGTCCACCTGTCCAAAGCTCAACAAACTTTATTTCTTGTTGGCAACTGCTTTTTAATTGCATCCACAGTCAGTGAGTATTCTCTCCAACAAATGTTGCTAAGGGTGCTGGCTAAAGGTAGCACTAGCTCGCTGCGTAATGCATTATATGACCACCTCAGCTCTTGGATGGATATAGCGTTCCATGGAATATCAGCCAAAACAAAACCTGACATGAGGTAGCGATTCCAAGTGTCTTGGTGAAATTTGGCAGTTACAAAGTCTTTTGCTGCCAGTGTGGAGCGTTTTGTCTGTTAACACAGTCAATATAGCTTAGAAGTCAATGTTGACAATGAATTTTCTCTGCGAACATACTTTTGTAATCCCTCAACTTCCCTGCCTCTTCAGAATGGCCAGTGCTGTTTCATCAACTGTCGAACTGCTTAATTCAGTAACCTCTGACTCTGTTAAGTCATTCTATTTTGCGATGTGCTCGTTTGCCAGTGAGTGTTTGCCCAATGAGCTGGTCCCATGTTCTGATGGATGGCAAAGAACTTGATGACAAATGATACATATGATGCCAGGGCTGCCAGTCGCTTCAATTCTGCAATGCAAATAGAACTGCCACGAAGGCGCATGTCCAGAATTCTTCCAAGGAATAGAATGCTTCGAGCACACATTCGTAGAAGCTCACCAAGCATCGAACATGATTTGTAAGGTAAGGTCGTTCAAATCACAAATAAAGACATGTTCATTTTTGGAAGATATCAGCACCTCTAGCAATGAGGTAGTTAAATATTTTGAATCCTACACGGCAGTAGGAATTTGACAGCTGCATAATCGGATATGAAAGGATGTCAATAGGTACCGTATTGTTGAGGAGAACGCTGGTTTTTAAGTATTGACTCTAGAGCTACGAGTAACAAAACACTGAGCCATGTGAGACATTGCATGCATAGTTGTGAAGTTGTATACAAGGATGTATTGAAACGACTGACTGTTAAAATGCAATTTAGGTACAACGCAATGCACTTCGTTGTTGTGTAGGCTACTGCTCCAGCACACAAACTGTTGAAGATCTGTTGACGCTCATTTTTAGGAGGCAGTAGCGATATCATTAGTAGCATTTTTAGCTATAAAGGTAGCCAGTACAACCATTATGGAATAGAGCTGACGTAAAGCCCTTCGATTATGCAAGATGCAAGACCGAAAATCGTTGATGCTCCATTGATGTTCATTCTTCATAGGTGTTTCAGATATCGGTGGTACCATATTTCCCTATCAACGTGGCCAATACGTTGATTACGGATAACGATCGTTGCACAGCCCTTGACTTATGCAAGATGCAAGACCAAAAATCGTTGATGCTGCTTTGACGTTCATTTTCAGGAGATCATCGCGAAGTCTTTGCTAACATTTTTCGGTTGAAAGGTGGCGGATTCATGGAATATGGGTAAGTGTCATTGCACAGCCGTTGGATTATGCAAGACCCAAGACCGAAAATCGTTGACGCTCCGTTGACGCTCATTTTTAGGAGATAGTCACAATGTCGTTGCTAGCATTTTTGGGTTGAAAGGTGGCCGATATGTCAAATGTGGGCAAATATCAATCAACAGCCCTTGGATCATCCAAAATGCATGACCAAAAATTGTTGACGCTCAGTTGATGCTCATTTCTAGAATGGGGTAACCAGCCTGTTGCTTTCCATTTGGCGTATGACGACAACCAAAAATCTCACATTTCACAGCCTTGACTATGCCGCCTTTTGATTGCCGAAAGTACAAGACTCAACCTTGTTGACTCTCTGTAGATGCTCATTATTAGGAGATATTAGCGATGTCGTCCCTAGCATATTTGTCTAGAAAGGCAGCCAATACTCTGAGTATGAGTGAGAGTAATTGCCCAGCGTTTGAATTATCCAAGATGTAAGATGAAAAATCGTTGACGCTCCGTTAATGCTCATTTCTACACTGTGGCAATAAGCGTTTGACTTGGTCTTTGAACTATCAAAATTTCCGATACATTCACTTTGTCAGGATGTGACTATGTGGCCATTTGATTGCCAAAAGTGAAAGACTATGAATTATTGGCGCTCCGTTGACGCTCACATTACACACAGTTTAACAGTCATTGTAAGCTCAATTATTGTAGTCCAAATGTATATTTGCATTATCGACAACCAATGTATCCTTTCTGCATATTAGTATTTGTATCGAGATGATTTGTCGCCCCTCACTATCCGATTCACTACTACATGCATAATATGAGCGATAAGAAACATGGCCATAATACGCTCCAGTGCTTTTGGCTGGCAATTTGCGGCATACAGATCCAGCCACTATTTTTAGATCAATATCGCCTGAGTGTCCCACCATTCCTGATCCAGCTCCTTCTCCTCAATGTCCATGACCTACCATAAGCAATTTTCAAAATCTCGACCATGTGGACCAGGGCTAAGCAGAGAGTTATGTAGTTGAATGCAGGGAGGGATGCATACAGATTTGTATTGCGCTTTGACTGCTCCTTCTATGACTTGAATGACATCACTTACTCAAAAGTTGTTGGTAAATTGCGTCACTAATTTAGATTTTGCTTTTGCACTTAACAGTAACAGGGATGATGATAACTGGCTTATTGGTTGTCTAATGGCGTGATTTGTAGTTGACCACGTTCAAATGGTGCACATGACCCTTGCACATGCACAGATGAATTATCATGTCGCACAATTTGGTCACTGAAATCAAGACACAGCTGACACGTAGCAAAATAGGAACGCAAATTGCTTTTCACAGCTATACCTCGCCAAAAATATCAAGTTGCCTATCTATTCCTCCGCTGATGCAGGAGCTGTCACCATTCTGTGGTCCGAATCTGATTTCTAGATGGTAAGTAGCTCGGGAGGCAATATGCAGTGGTAAAATCTTTCACGTTCATCCAGCGTGGCATACTTAATCCGCAACGAATCGGACTCCACGCCAGGCAGGAGTGAAGATATGCATTTGGGCGACTGTGGTCTCCCTGAACTCTGTCTCATATGGCTACTTCCTGGTTGAGATGCACATTGCAGCGTTCGCTCCATTCTGGGGACAATATCAAGAGTCTCTATAAGCTCTTCAAATGTGGTCAGGGGAGGTGCTGCTCCAACTTGATCCATTTGGGACATAACGACTGCTGGAACCTTCAATTTGGTCATTACTTACTTCTTATCCCTTCCACAGAAGTACTCGGCCGAGTCCCCCCATCCCGGTTGCGTCAATTTGTCATACGTCATCTGCTTCTGCCGAAACCTCTCCAGCACCGTTTTTGAGATTGTGCCCATCACCCAGCCGGGTTCGTCATCTTCGCTCAGCTTGCCCTGCTCTGTATCTTCGTTATCTTCCTAATCATCCGCATCCTCATCATCGTCAAAACTTGCAAGATCGCTCAGATTGTCTCTGATAGCATTCAGCATCTCTTCAAATGTCTTTTCAGGCTCTCTGGTGGTCAATCCCGCCTTTTCAACATTGCTCATATCTTCTTGCTTCTGCTTGATGGCTGTCTCTGCATCTTCAACTCACTTTCTTGCCACCGCAGTCTCTCTCTCCACATAAATCTCAATCCTTTGCTCTTTCTCTTGATTGCTCAAAAAGTGCGTTTCTCGTTTTTTCTCCGCCGCATGGATCATGTTGGATCGCAAGCTATGCAATGCTCGAAGGGCTCCGACCATTTCTGCCTCCAACCCGCCCTTCCTTTCATTCGCTTGATGACGTCGTCATGTGAACTGCTTTGTCGAGTTGCCAGATTGGCCTGCTGGGAGAGGGGAATGGTTCTTTTTCGGAGCATCGACAATTGTATTTCATGTTGACTGTTATTGTGAGAAATGTTGGATGTTGTAAGATGTGGACCATATGGAGGCAAGGTGTGTCTTTTATGTCAAGGTTGGTACGCTTGATCAACGTGAACATTGCAAATTCTGTGTTTTGACCGTCACTAAATTGGGAATAGTCTTGATAATCGTACAAGATGACTCAACTTTTAGTGTCAGTTTCATCTACGATCCCGGTGATCTCTTGAGACAAACATCACCAGATGTCCTTTCTGTTGAAGAATGTCCCATTTAAATGTAACATTAAAGATATTTCGGCTGTGGTACACTTCAATTTATCCCTGTAAACAAACATACAACATCGGACCGACTCTCTGCAAATTGAGGGACAGTTGGAAACCTCTGTAACCTGCAGCTATACGCTGGCAGATTCATCATGAGTAGAACGTCCAAGTTGGCGGTCGCTTAGTCTATTTTGAATTGAAGCTAACTATATATTCCTCAGAACTTCCCACTTCTTATGTATATCATCTTCCTCTCCTTTTCCACACCAGCAATTCATGGCTACACATACACCTCAGACAGGTGACAGTGGTTCCGAATCGAGCGAAACGACATGCGCTTCATACATTGCGTCACTTGAAGGGACACAGCACCAATGCAGACACCAGTTAGTCCACTGTGAAGCTGCCAATGTTGCCACCAAAAATATGACCCTGGACACACATCGAAAAATCATCCGTAAAACCAGAAGCAGCATAAACGAGAAGCAGCATAAACAAGAAGCAGCATGCAGTGGCATCTGAGTACGTCCATATCAGCGTAGACGGCCGTCAATTAATCACGTAATAAACAGCAGGTATACGGAGGGAGCTACGTGACCAATATATCGCTGTGTGTAATGGGAAACCCCCATCGTCAACAAAGGGCTTTGTCCACACAGTCCGGGAAATTGAACATCACCATGTTGTCATCTCTGGTATTTTCGCGGAAGAATTTCATGATAAGCATCCCCGAGAATGGATGTAAACAGCATCAAACACCTAAGAGGAGGCTATGGAAGCGTATACGGTAGAGGTAATTGCCGATTCTCACTTTTAGAAGCAGCATCTAATTTCTTGTAGGTTTTCAACATGTCTGCTACTATGGCAAGGCAAAGAGGTCAGGTACAGCTAGAACAGACAGACATGCGCCTTGCCTTAAATATGGCCAAAATGGGAAAAGGAGGATTTTCACGTGCCGTGATGGAGGAAACGCAACACCTCATCAAGAAACCTCATGCCGAAATCTGAGTAGAGAAGTAGCGGGGTGGTGAATGTCCTGGGCATCAAAAGGTGAAAGCTTCGATAGAACGACACCCGGCAATGGTTTATGACAATCAAACTGATGGCTGCCTTGCTGGCCAAAATGGCAGAGCAAAGAATCTACGGACACGCTGGAGCCACCAAGGACCGGGTGCACCTCCTCATGTCCAACGCAAACAGCTGACACCAGGACAAACAACACCTACACCCGGAACGCCACCTGCGCCACCTGGTGACAATGATGGTGCTCAAAGTTCCCAAATCGCAAATCTGCCTGCCGGATATGGATATACACCTACACATCTTTCCAGCGCTCAATTGTTCATTCATGACGCATCTACCGAGGATAGCGAGCACGATGATGATTTGATTCCAGATTTGTGGACTGATGAGGGAACATACACTGGTTAGTACACTATCTGCTGCATGGTGATACAGCAAACATCCATTTTGCAGACGACAGCAGCTGATTGAGTGAGACTGCAAGTGGAAACAAACATGGATTGTATGGAACATGATTATTGAGTGTAGTATTATCTACAATTACTGTACACTTTATAGTATGTTTTAAAGGATCTATTTATATGTATTATTAAAGAACAATGTAATGATAAAGAAGATAGTACATGAAGACAATAGAAAGGCTGTCAAACACCATTAATGATATATTCTGCAATATGAAATGATGGTATATTGTGGATATGCCCGTGGCAAAATGAGCAGCAATGGAGCGTCAACGATTATTGGGCCTGTAAGTCGGGTAATAAAAAGGCGACTTGGTAGTAATTACACATAATGGAAGTGTTGCCATCCATTATAGGCAAGAAAGAAAGCGTGATGCTCCCTGCCCCATCTTGAAAATGAGTGTCAACGGAGCTTCAACAATTTTTGGTCCTGTAAGTTGGGTAATACAAACGCGATTTGGTAGTGAATACACATAATGGAAGTGTTGCCATCCATTATAGGCAAGAAAGAAAGCGTGATGCTCCCTGCCCCATCTTGAAAATGAGTGTCAACGGAGCTTCAACAATTTTTGGTCCTGTAAGTCGGGTAATACAAACGCGATTTGGTAGTGAATACACGTAATGGAAGTGTTGCCATCCTTTATAGGCAGAACAGCAAGCAACACGCTCCCTGCCCCATCTTGACAACGAGCGTCAACAGAGCGTCAACGATTTCAGGTCTTGTTAGTCTGGTAGATAAGAAGTAACAATGTAGTGGTTATACAGAACGGCAGCATTGACAACCTGTGTAGGCAAAAAAGAATGCGATACGCTCCCTGCCCCATCTTGAAAATGAGCATCAATGGTGCGTCAATAATTGTTGGTCCTGTAAGTCGGGTAATAAAAATGCGATTTGGTAATAATTACACATAATGGATGTATTGCCATCCTCTGTAGGCAAAAAACAAAGTGGCACGCTCCCTGCCCCATCTTGAAAGCGAGCGTCAACAGAGCGTCAACGATTTTAGGTCTGGTTAGTCTGGGAATCAGGAAGTAATATTGTTGTGGTTTTACAGAAAAGCAGCATTGACAACCTTTATAGGCAAAAGAGTAAGCGAGACGCTCCCTGCCCCATCTTGACAATGAGTGTCAACAATTTTCAGTCCTGTGAGTCAGGTAATAAAAACGTGGTATGGTAGTGATTACACATAATGGAAGTATTGCCATTCTTTATAGGCAAAAAAGAAAGCGACACGCTCCCTGCCCCATCTTGAAGATGAGTGTCAATGATCTTTGGCCTTCAATCATGCTTTATCGAAGGGCGCTGTGGCTGTTCAAGTTCTTCTACTCAGTTTTCGCTGTTTTGTGGTCTAAAACGCTAGTGAACACGTAGTTGCACCTTTGTAAATGGAATAACTTGTCACTGTTCAGGAGGCTATTGCGGGAATATCACTTGCTTATTTGCTTGTCAAGGCTGCCAACCACTTGTTTATAGATACGTGCGATTAAGCGCCACTTAGATTACCCACGATTCAGGACCATCAATTGTTGACGCTCCATTGATGCTAATTTTCAGGATTGGGCAGGGAGTGTCTCGCTACTACTTTTCTATATAAAGGCTGTCAATACATCGGAAAATGACTATGCCGTACCCTAGTCAATATTTTGCAATTAACAGCAGCATATCTGAATGCAACCAGAAATAGAAATACCCGAAACGCAGAACCAAAGATTGGAACCGACAGGTCCAGCCAAAGCCGGCAAAACACACGGGTTGACAGGCACGGGTCCTGGTTTGGCCCACCAAGAGGCAATGGGTCGGGTTTTTGGTCAGGTCAAGAACCAAACTGACACATTTTTACGGTCCGAACCACGACCGCTGGCGTGTCACCCAGACCCATTGCTACAACTAGTCCCGGAAGCACATTGGCCAAAAAGCTTGCTCAATTGAAGACTACTGCCGAAGAAGAGGTTTATGGGGCAGTAAACACGACTGCTGACAAGCGTGTGGGATTTCAGGTCTGTCTATTCGATGCACAGACTGAAGCCACCACCTGGAGTATCGATGACACTGACCGTATTGTGAGTCAGCGGGGGAGAGAGATTTAGGGTATCACATCGAATGAGCAGATGTGGTTTAAAAAGGAATTGTCCATCCATCTGATCGAATTTGAAGCTTGGTGGCAGGGGATCGGTGTTCACGAGCTCCGGAAACCCACCGGACAGCGTGTGATACATTTCAGATATCCAAAGATGCATTTCGCGAGTGATACATCAGAGTCAATTTTGGGAATGGGTCCTGGCGACAATTTAACCACCAATTTTTCTGAATGGCTACCAATCTGCAATGTAAAAGAGGAATATCAATATACCAATGAGGTCCATTACTTTTGACAGATGCTGAAGCATAATGACCGGTCTACTGGTCTTTACTATATGGAAAAGATACTCTCATATCTTGCCCCGCAACGCTGGTACGATAATGACTCTGCAACTATTGTCAACCTACTATCTGCTGCGGATAAGCAGCAAAATACTCGCAGAGCCCATCTTTCAAGCCTTCAGCAATGTCAGGACAAGTCATTTTTCCACCCCATGCCACCACAGGTACATCATTTGAGAGAAACTCATGTTCACGGAGTGTGCAGAAGTATCAAATTAACCTCACGCAGAGATGCATTGGAAGATTTCAGAATTCCCAACTTTGGACAGCAAATTCTGTGCACAAATTGAAGAGGACTGGGGACACGAAGTTAGTGGACTGGTGCTCGGATATGATCAGAATGTACTGCTTGACAGTATATTTATTGAACTTCAGACTGGGCTGTCGTACTACCGTCAACCATGTCACTGCCCTACATCTGTTGAGCATCTGGGACTTGATTGCAAGGTAGAATATTCTGCTGCCAACCAAGGGATCATGCCTCAATCTCATAACATCTGGGTCCAATATACGGAACGTGACCTCAATAACACCCTCCATGGCCGAGTTCCTTCGTTTCTTGTATTATACTTTAGCCGGACTCCGCCAAATCAGATCTTTCAATTTCAGGAGCACCTGCTCACGGAGAAAACAATATCGACCATTTCTAAAAGGTGCAAGAAGACTCAACAATGGATATAACATCCTCAAGTTGAAAAATATGCAGTGGTGGTTCCAACAAAGTTCAAAGATCTGCATGGTTGGGCTGATTCTGTTGACGGGTTCATCCAGGTTGTCAAACAGACTGATATGATGGATATTGTACCTGTCGGAGCAATTGTTGGACCGGCACATTTGGTGCGAGAAAATGCTGCATCAGATTGGATCGATAGGGTATGGATTTAAATAATCATGTGGATGTAGATAACTACTGGACTTTATATTAAGTTACAATGCCTGAATCAAGGTGTGCAGGAGGAGGATAGTTAATTGAATTGTACTATTTGATATAAACATTATAACAATCACTCTGGGAGAGTACAGCTCCATGTTCGAGATGCACTGGAATAGTGTTGGAGACATGGCCAATACTCCCCATAGCTCCGCAATTTGCACATTCCTATAGTTTGATTTTCTAGCGTTTCGAAGACAACTATACATTCTTCAGGATATTCCTGTATTCTGTTCCACAACTTCCGGAACAATGAGGAGCACCAGTGAAGTAGTCTCAGAGCTCCTGAGGGCTCATGGCTTTGCACTCAGCCTATCTGGGAGCATCTGGGAGCATCTGGACGGATCAGTGCGGCTGTTCAGAGTTGCTGAGTTGTTCAGTTGTAACTTCCAAACCGTTTTACATTTTGCTGATGTATCAGTTGTGAATGTGAAGTTTGTGGGAGTGAGCTTGTCAGAGTCGTGGGAGTGAGCTTGTCAGAGTTGTGAGAGTGAGCATGTCAGAGTTGTTGGAGCAAGCTTGTCAGAGTCATGGGAGTCAGAGTTGACCAAGCGGGAATGTTAGAGATAATATAGTCCATGTTAAAGATTCGACAAAAGTTGTCAGAAAAGCAAATAAATAAATCATCTGGATGAGTATGTAGTATAATCCATGAATTGCAGTATATAATACATGCACTACAGTAGAATGACAGTAACAATACAGTTGTGTGATCAGGAAATTACAGGCGAATTATCAGGGTTACAGACAATGGCTCTGGGGTAGTTTGTATTATTTGGTGTTATCAGTGTTATAGGAGGTTACAGTAGGCCATATGGCTTACAGTAGATTACCTGTAACAAAATAACATTTTCCAGACGTTGTCTTTTTAACCATAATCAAAAGAAATCCTAATCTGGTATTACCCTGCTTTGCAAACCTATGTCTACTCTGATTTCTGCGAATTTTATGCCAGAGGTTTCGTAATTAAGGTAGTTTGTTTTGGGATTGTTTGCTTGAAATATGCCAGTGGCCAAAGGGATTTGATGGGTGGTGGTGGTTACCCTCAACAGATGTAATATGTAGAGTACCTAAAGTGAAATGTTTGTAGCAGATGTAAATTATAACTTCCAGGAAAGAATTGATGGGTCCCGCGCTAAAGAGGATTGTCTGTTTGTTGTCAGTGAGGTACCATTTATAGGTATCGCACATGGTGACGTGGTTCAGCGAACTGATACAGACAACTGATCCATTCCATCACCGTCACCTTCGCCATAAACACCTCTATCGTTATCGCCTTGGCACTGCCTTCGTACACGTCTCACTACCAATACGGTGTGTGTTCACTTATCTGGTTCCATAGCGTTTCAACTTCTTCGAGCACGTACACAAAGCGTCTTCTCTGGATAACCATAATGGTACAATAGAACGTCTCATCCAGCGCAATAGATACGCAACAGTTTAAGAACAAAGAACTTGCCTTGCTATATTACCTGCTTGCCGGCTTCATATAATATCGGAAATATTCGCTTCCTTTGCCATTCGGTTAGTAGCGATTGCCTGCATCTATTCCCAAACACTTTTCTCTCCGCCAGAGATAGCCCTCCGCAGAAAGGATCGTTGCTGCAAGTGCTAACGATACACTTGCATCCAGTACTCTTGGCGGCATGTTTAATTCTTCTACACCACCTTCCCGTAGGATTCGCGGTGGGGCAGGCGGTGACAATCGCAAGAAACCCACACTGCCAGTCTCCTCCGAACTTCCGTATATATCTCCTATATCCAATCACTCCTATGGCTCTAAGGCTACGAACGTACCTAAACCCCCGCGACTGTCTGATACCAGGGTACGGCTGGCCGACGCTATTCAAGCGAAGAAAGATGAGATAGAAGCAAGAATCCGGGTGGAGCAAGTAGAGCTAGAGAAATTAGCTGCCAGGCGCAGTGAGTCCATGCCTCCACCTTCTCCCACAAAATCGCAAGGGACCGTCCGCACTTCGCGGGAGCAAACAGACGCGAGTACAAGGGCAACTTCAGGTAGGATCTCGTTCAGGCGTTGCGCTATCGGTCGATTCATGAGCTAACCAGTTCTAACCTTGGTAGAAATGAATGATCTTTCGGCGCTTTCGGCGATGGAAAATAATGGGACCTTCACTAGCGAGTTTGTAATTGATCCGGTAGTCACTATGAATGTCAGGAAGGGTATTGTTGGGCTGGGATCTGGTCAAGGCCAGTCAGCGAATGAGCACGGTACCTCCGGATTAGAGCAGCACCAAAATCTTGAAGCGCCAGCACCAGCACCCACAGCACACGCGAGTGCAGTTAAAGTCACCTGCGCACAGTCTCTTGATAAGCTTGACCTGGCCGCAGCATCCGGAACTCACATCCCGCTCATATCACCAAGACGATCTACTAGAATACGAGGTGGGTTGGAGACCGCCATGACATCTGGAGGCGGTAAAGATGCAGGTGGCAAATCCGGTTTATATAGAGTAGCTGGAGGAAAGGGAAGCGCTAATGGACCTGGGAATAATCCTCCCCACCAATCAAATTCTGGCGACAAAGAGAACGAAAGTGCGAATGGAAGATCGTTAGGGAGAGGTGGCGGAGGGCGTCGTCCACCAAGGAAGGCCGGTGTCGCTCTTATAGAATCTGCAGCTACCAGACGGAAATCCAGAAGACAATACCAATGTGAGTGGGATTTGGACAATCGACCACCAAACATTTTCGACAGATTTTTCCAATGGTACTACATATCCGCGCAGTGGATTGTACCAGGGATATTTTTTGTGATAGTATGGCTGTTTGCCATATTACTAGCATTGCAGTTCTTTCTCTCCGTTCCAGATGTGAGTGGCACCGGAAACGACCAGGGGCAGGATTATACTTATAGACCTCCATCTCAGGAACCGAGTAACATTTCCGACCTTGTGAGACGCCTGCTTGCGGTGGAGAAGAGACTTGGATATGTGGATTCCCGACTCCAACGACAGTTTTATGATGGTGTGTCCGACCTGAAATACGCTTTGTCGAGAGCTTCCTCACATTCGGCAATGGCGTCTTCGACTTCGGTGCAAAACGCGAAAGAAACGAAGTTTATCTTATCGTCCATCAAAGATCAGCTTGACGGTCTTCAGAAAAGCACTGAACAAAATCGGCAAAATATTGCAGAGTTGGAGCGAGCTAGCAAGCGAGCGGATGAACCTGGTCCGGAACATAATAGGGACTGGGTAACACAAGCGGTTCAAGACGCTCTTCCAAGCGTACTAGCTGCAACGCTCAAACCAGATGGTAGTGTCGAAATATCTGAGCCGTTCAAAATTGCCCTTCATGAACTCTTCAACATATTTATCACGCAAAAATTCGACCAGGAACTTCGGAAGCTGAATTCAGATACTATTAAGGCTGTTCCAAGCTGGCAATCCTTTATGAAGGACAACGAGGAACGTCTCCGAACTACCATTTCCGATACAGTTGATGAAGCTTTGAAGAATCATATCGGGATCGGAAATGATACCGGGAATGGGGTGGTGTTGACTTCAGACGCAGTGATATTGATAGTTCATGATATCTTTGAGGAGTATCAACGCCAGTGGGATCAAGCTATACTGCGACCATTACTTGATGAGCATTTCAGTACATTCAGCACATCTTTTGAACTGGAGCAGAACGATCGTCTGTCTTCCTTCATATCGTCAGTCGACCACCAGTGTTCCTCCATTATCCGAAGTGCAACTGCTACTGCGTCTTCAGTTGCTTCTCATGTTGCACAGAGAATATCAGCACAGTCTGGTGGCACAACTATTCAAAAGCATTTGGGCTTTCCCTCAAAATCTGGAATACAAATTCCGGACTATGCCAATAAGATCGCGGGTGGTGCAGTATGGCCTTATCTGACTTCGCCGTCGTACGAACATGGTCTCGATCAAAGTGTTTCATCGTGGCTGTGGGGGCATGTATTTTCCGCTTTCAACGGGCGCTATGTACCTCATCCTGTAACCGCTATCATGCCCACTACTGATGTCGGGGAGTGTTGGCCCTTCCCCGGATCATATGGCACGCTTGCCATTCGCCTTTCGGAGAAAATCTATCCCAGTCATGTCACAATAGAGCATGTTTCGAAGCTATTGTCTCCTGACTATACCTCTGCGCCCAAGATTGTGGAGTTTTGGGTTCAAATTAAAAATCTTACTGATCGTGCTGTGGTTGAAAGTCATGCTATACGTCTCGCGGAAAAGTCTGGCAAAAAGTATGCAACATCTCGCATCATGCAACATGCGCCACTATCTTCGAGTGTACATCAAGCCATCGACAAGAATGGTCGCGAGTTTGTGAAACTTGACACTTTTGAGTTCAATATTGAGCAAAATAACGCACAAAGCTTTGCACTGCCAGTAGATATGATTAAAATTGGTGTGACAGTCAATATTGTGGCATTTGTGATTAAGGAAAACCATGGCAACGAACAATTTACTTGTTTGTATAGAGTTAAGGTACACGGGTTTACGCCAGAGGGAGTTAGTGGGGGAGCCCTGGTGGAGACACGGGATCAGAGTATAAAACCTGTTAAAGGTTGGTGGTAGAGCTGTCAGAGTCCGGCGATTTGGACGAAACACTTGGAAGCGAGGAGAGGGTTTACCTAGTCTGGCAGACTAAAATTTGGATTGTACAAACGCTACTCGACATCGTTTTATTGAATCATGAGAATTTATTTTACTGGATGATTTTATGCACTTTACTGGAATAGGGAGATTCTGTGATTCGATACGCTCCTTAGCTTACAAGGTAAACTCGAAGTGAGGGTTTGGTATTGGTTGGTTGTTGGATAGATGTAGTCAAGCTTGCTATATAACTAGTGCATTCTGACGCTTAATGAGAATGGGTTGCGGTTAGATTATATTGTTTTCTACAAATACAATCAACAAGTGAATACCTGAGTGGGGACCAACTTCATGGTATACTAATACTATAGAATAAAACTCCAAAAAATAAAACAACTGTAGTAGTATGAATGACAACTACAAATGAAACAGTAAAATTAAATATCTTCCACACTGAAGTTAAATAAAATACAAAGTTGGATATTATATATATGGCCTAAAGGCCAATAAAAATAATGTACATGTTAATAACAAGTACTGTATTTGATATCTGACTGAATAGCAATTATATTATCAGAAAAAAACAAAAACTATTCTTGGTATATATTTCAGAATTACAGAATACAGATACCTACTCATTACCATATTATATATTTCCATTTTAGACTATATATAAATATCCTCACTAGCATAAGAACATATAGGATACTACAAACCTACTAATGTACACACATATGACAAAAATATATGGGGAAGTTATTTTGAAATCAATTAAAATATAGGGACTATAGAAGACAACAACTTATTGTTATGGATATTGTAACACTGGGAGATTCACCCTAGGTCCTACTCAATAAAAGCCCCTGATGAATTCCGGACTGAGAAAGAGGTAGATGAATAAGACTTCACTAAGGATGCGGACAAGAATTATCACCCGAGAAACCTAAGGTAACTGTTCTGTTCTCTGTTCCCTAGCAGATAGTATCAACTTCAGAGTATTGTCTTAAGCTATCAGTTAACTGATGTACACGACTCAAGAGTATCCAACACAGAAGATCCTCTCAACCAACACACTATAGTGCTAGTCCTCAGACTCTCATCGGACTCAAGAGTATTGTCCCAACAACAGGTGCTTATACCCAAGGACCGACAGTCGAAGAATATGACGACTGTAAGTATGGACTTGTCTATAAGAAACAGCAAAGTAGTTTCGTTTCAGCAGAAGGAGTAGTGCCAAGTCAAGAGTATCCTAACATAAATATCCTCTGAATCACCACGCTATCGGGCTAATCCTCGGACTTCCTTCGCATTGCAAAGTATCATCTTGCTCACTTCCCGATCAACGACTTGCTTCAACGAATGTACTAAGAATAACCAGGAATAAAAAGGTGATAGATATATCCATGGTATAGAACTGCATAAGGAACGTACAACTCTGGACTCCAAACGGGCAGTATCCTCATTGACTTCAATGCAGAACTAATATATAATACACAGGAATAATGTTAAGGCTTAACCTCCAGGTCGAGAAGGGCAATAGGTATCTGTAGACAAATCTTGTTGTAGATATTGTTATTGATGTCCTTCCTCTATGTTGGGATCGCTGACTATATATCAGACGATCGACACCCTTAACAATTCTATGACTGCTAATGCCTGCTTTGGAGGTCACATACGTAACTGCCTCATCATCCTTTGCCTCTACCATTTGCAGTCAAATTCTGACCCACAAGAGTATTAACTACGTCATCAAGGTAATATGCTCCATTTGCGACACAATTGCGATTGGCGATAACTCGAATGGATATGAGCTTATCTGAAGGCAATTATCAATGACTAGGTTCATGTCACCAGGAGCCAGCAAGAGAGCCCTCCCATATACCCACTGGGCATGTAACGGTTTAACAATCGCGGCAAATGACAGAACATCTAATTTGACTACGCTTCTATTGGAGCCAAATATATAGTGATCTGCAACTCAGTAGTTTTGCAATATATTGAACAGAGAGTATCTTGCACCACTCGTGACATACAAATCCCAAGCCGTATTTGCCCAGACATGGAGAGTGTGGTCGAACCAAGAATTGATTCGTATAAGTCCATACGGTCGACAGGACTCCGATCCATCGATTATTGGTTGATGACTTATTTCACATATGACCCTGCATATCTCGAAATACCATAATAGTCTGATATTGTTGACACCTCATCTCCCTAGGAATGAACCATTGGAGCATGAGTGAATAGTCGTTTGGTCAGCAACCAGGAATAAGCTTTCCTGCCGATAAGCAGTAACCATTGAGAATAGAGAAGTTGCGACCTGTACTGATCATAAGATGATATACATCTTATTCGCGCTTGGCTTGACTGTTGTTGTGGATTAGTTAATACAAAGGTCAGGTAATGGAGATATGACTAATACGCGAACAAATCCAGAAGGTAGATCCCATATAGAAATCCGAGCGATAATTCGTGATTTTATATCAAGTATCTATATATGGATCATTGAGTGATTATGAATGATCCTGGAAATATAACTGTAACACCAAAGGTGGAACAGATATTTGGTCGGAGGTATATTATGTATCAGTTTCACTAATTCTTACTATAGTATATTTTCCAATCCAGAGTTGCCAAACTCAAAATTGAAATGAAATAATTATCTGTATATGAATTTCCATGTCGAGACTTATATTTCATAATCAATAAGTATTACATCGTAGTAATTCATTACATTCTGATTAGAGTAAAACTCCACTTTGATTGGTTAAGTAATCAAAATATCTTATACAATCTACCGAAGGCCAAAATTAAATCAATTCACACTAACATGAAATATCACAGAAGAAGAAACAACTAATTGACTTGCATTTCAATTCTTCTATTTAAAAAAATACTTCCTTGATGGCAACTAAAGATGGTAACAGCATTGGTAAAATCGATACACTGTCTGTTGCATGATCTCCAGATTTGTGGAATGTTCTAGCAGATATATAGATAGGTACTACTAGACTACTTTATAAGTTTGAATAATATACAGTAGTACTAGGTGCAGTTACAGATTGAATTGATTTGTAATTACTTTCTTTGAAATTATTAGCTGCTACTATATTTATTATTAATAACAGTTCTAATTGAATACTTCCAGTCCAGATCTTGATCGAAATTATCCCCATTTCACAAAACTAGTCCAGACTTACCATTGAACTAAACTGATATAGATAGTTCTAATTTGCTATAATATATTAAACAATTCAAATATTCAGTATTTTTATGTATGTCATCCAATAAATGTAATTTCATATCCTGTAAATTTTACTTTCAATGACATTGTCAGTTAGATTGAGATTGATATATCAAATAGTTAACAGTTTTCTAAAAGTATTTTATGTTTTACTAAAATCACTACTTACAAATTTATCTTTTGACAATGACAGTTTTACTTTATCACCAGTGAAGTAGCTGTCACAGATAAGAATTGCAATATACTTAGCATAACCTTATATAATTTTCAATATATTACATTTAAGAACATTAAATATGTATGAGAGAAATGTATTGTTTGGTAGAATTACAATACAAAGTAAAAATTATGACCGGTTTGGTATAGTTGAAATGCAAATATTGACAATCTCCTGATTGAAATTTAAAATGGTGATAATATAAATTCAGTAAATACTAAGTCAATGGTTGAAAGGTATATAATACATATATGGAATAAGTAAATAATACTGTATGAAAAATAATAAGCCTTCACTTTGAAATTTATTATGAGACATGTTGTACGGAATATATGAATATACATTATTATATTCCATATCATATATTATGCGATAAATATATCGATTATACCTTATAAGTTTCATTTTCAGTACACTTTTCTATTAGTAACTTTCACACACCTACCTAAAAGATAATAAACTGGATAATTCACAATAAAATTCAATAAACAAAGATTGTTCATATGTTGTATGCCGAAATTTGCAATCGAAATATCGCAATGACACTTGATATATCACTATCATTGTAAAATGACTCAGCCATCTCAAATAATGTTAAGCTGCAAAATAAATTGTATTTAAACTATCGGATTTTTGACTATATACAAGCTCAAAATTAAACACATGTAACCAAGTAACAATTCAAGTACAATATCAGCAAAAAGGAAAATTGGTTTCCAAAAATGGACCGCACAAACCGATCCTTCTCCACAGTCTCCAGAAATTATGTGAGTGGCTGATTTGCATTGGTCCGCCATGCTTCAAGGCATTCAATTATGCAATCGCATCGTCTTGACATCTCAAAAACTAGTTCAGTTATTCAAGTCAATTCAATGCATTTGATTCTTTCACATTGGTTTTCCAGATTTTGATCGTTTTGACAGTTTTTTGAACTATTTCATTGATTTCAAGAATATTCTTACCTATTTAATCCCTTGAGACGTCGATTATACACAAGCTTGCACAACTTCCGAAACAAAACTAAGACACCCAGAGTAGACACATCAGTTGTGTTTATATTGCTTCAACGATCACTTTAAGCATCAAATCAAATAATCTTCATGTAACACAAATTCAAAGCATTCAGCTCAACAATGTTGCACAAGTACCACCATGTGCTCTCGGGCTGCAGCGTCAGTAGAATGAGGTGTAGAGCCCCTTGGATCGCGCTTATAGGGGCGATATCAGTAGTTCTGACACGAACATGGCGCGTACGACCATAGCTGCCATCGTGCAAGCATTGCATCAGAGGTTGATTTCTCTCCTCGACAATCGGCATACCAGTAGTCTGACATATGGGTCCTGTTGCACACATCTGAACCAAGGCAAGAAGCCCTTTAACGGTGAAATAAGCCTCCTCAATGATGAAAAGACAATTCAAATGTGGGGGCATGCCAATAGCAGTGGATTTACAGTGGCTGTCTGGACTCATCCCTGTCCAGCGAATCACTGTATCATTTCTGGGAGGCTTTTGCTTTCTCCGCCTTGTGGACCTAGTGCAACAAACCATATGAACTGCCTGCCTGTTCATCGCATTGAAATGACATCACCAGAATTCCAACTGCGTTGTACCGAATGTATTTTGCATACTTGAGACAACTGAAATATTGATCGTAATGAACGTAGTCTGTGAAGTCGGCAAATATCCAGAAACATCAAGCAATGTGATTCTGTAGCTCCTGATTTGGCATTGCACACCACTCGACCAAGTCATCAAGGGTCTCGATTTCTGGTCGCGGGCTGTTCATCATTGCCTTGAGAGAGACTGTGGTCAGAGGCATTTAATCAGCATGATGTCGTTTTGCCGTGTTTGCGTTAAGTGTTTGATACTTGAACACCTCCGTTTGGGCTTTGGTTTACGAAATCTGGAAGGTGGCCTCCTGACAATTCGATTGTCAGTATGCTAGTTAAGATCCATCATCACCCTTTCTGGGAGTACAGTGCAGGAGTTCAACAGGTTGCCAAGCTGGCGGATATGGTCAAAGATGTGGTTCATGGGATGCATCTTCCCAAAGTTGATATGCGATTTGTCCAGAAGATGTTGGGTAATGTCCGCCTGGATCAGGGTGTTCCCTCCATCAATGTGACGATGCTGTGCAGTCGCCGAAAGATTGTTCCAAGCGGGATCTCCCCTCCTTTCCTCCTCCCTATTGAAAGCAAGCTGCTTATTCAAGGCTTCCGAGACCTTGTGTGTAGATTTACAGGTGCAGAATTGACTGAAAACATTCATCCGACAATGAAACTCCTCCCGATACTTCTTTATTTACTCTATCTTCGCTTCAGTATGGTTCCGGTAATGTGCCATGAGGTGAAAATACACTATGTTCTTGACACATAACAGTGCTTCTGTGAAGGGAATCCTTTGGCTCGCCAAAGGTTTCAAAAGAGTCACCGCAGAAACTGAGAAAATCACGTGCCTGAGTGCGTTCTTGACCGTACCAATCCGTCGCGTCACCACGCTGAATGGCTTGTTGAATTGAGTGAAGCCAGGATCTGGAGTCATCATCACCCAGAGCTGGTTGAGTCAGTCAATCCTGGAATGTTGTTCGAGGAACGATGTTACCCAGTGGATCCAATGCTTAACTATACCAAGATAAAGGTTATGACCAATATTGGGTACAGTAATAGTTGTCGGGGAGATACATCACTTATTCCAAAAGTCGCCTTCGGACATCCCAACCGCTCGATCTTCCAGATAATGTCTTGCTTCCCATGTCTCCATGTCATCACCCTAAGTCACAACTATCATCTTTTGGAAGTATAGCTGATAGTCTCTCAATTGCCACCATGATGAATTCCCTTCTCCAAAGGAAGATTTTGCAGCTTGCCGCACCAGGCAAAGAACCTGCTTCATCGAGTGCAAGTCAATGTTTTCAAAGTCGTCAGCCATCCAGGTACAGATGGCAGGATAACATTGCCGCATCCTACAGGCCATACAAAGAAGATGCTTTCCATAGTTGACAAGTGTGTCAAGAGAACTAAAAATAAGTTCAAGGATCTGCTTTAAAAGTTCCCAACTACTGATTTGTTGTTTGTTCACGGCATTTGTCTTTTCATGCCCTTCATACTGACAATACGGAGAGACAGGAAGCAGGGCAACAAGGATGCTTGCAAGATCCGAAGGCTGTGATGTAATCATCGGGTCGATGTTGCCAAGACTCACATATACTGGCCATTTATTCATGTCGGCTGAATAGTTCGTAATATGCGGCTGGTCTCAACTGACCAATACAGGTACAATTGCAGCTCCAAGTGGCCGCTATAGCTCTTGAAGTAGTCAAAACAATTGTGGCTACAATGAAATTCAACAAAAGTAGCTGTCAATTCCACCACCAGTCGCTTGATTGAACCACTGAGGACATAAGCATTATGTAGTTTCGTCACTGGGAGGCTCTGGGTGTGTCTGAGAGTTGTCAGACCAGAATCAGAGGGTGGTCAAATCCCAGAGTGTACTGGACCGATGCGGTGGCCTTCAGGTGCACCTGGCAGCATGTGGGTCGGCCGGCGACAAGCCTGGGAGTGCCGACGAAAAGCCTGGGAGCACCTGCCAGTGCCAGCAACAAGCCTGGGTGTGCCGACGACATGGCTGGGTGCCCTGGCAACAAGTCTGCGAGCACCTCGAATCACAGTGGAGCAGTCTGGGAAAACAACATCTTGTTTGGGAACGCTGCTGCTGTGCCTGGAAATCATAGCTACTACTTATCGTTTAACAATTTTAAAACTCATGCATTCAGTGTGTATTCTCATTTTCGTGTCTATATAGCTACCCATCTACTCGTGGGATATCTGGACTGGCTGCAGCGGTGTTTGAGAGCAATCTGAGGGGCACCTGAAAATGACGATTGAGTGAACTCAGAGATACACTGCAAGGCCATGATCGACCGAGTGTGGAGATGGACTTGGAGGCACTAATTGATCGTATTTGGACGTACACTTGGAGGCTGTGATCAGGTGAACTTAGAGATTCACTCCAATATCAAGATCGAGCAAGATTGGAGATGCACTTGGAGGCCATGATCGCATAGCCTTGGAGACCATGATCATGTGAACTTGGAGGACGTAATCGAGCGAGTCTGGAGATGCACATGGAGTGCATGATAGTGTGAACTTGCAGACCGTAATTGAGCAAGTCTAGAGATACAGTTGGAGTCCATGATTGAGCGAGTTTGGCCGAGTATGTGGAGGCGGTCGATGGATGGCTTGCCGGGTGCTTAAACTTTATTCATCAGTTAGGTAACTCGACCTTTGAGCACACATAGAGAGCTGGCTGATGGCAGTCGATCATGTAAGGAGGAATGCTGGCAGCTGACGCTACATTCCGGGGTCAACTATTAATCACCAGAATGAAGGGAAGACAAACAATCTTCGGTGGATACTGTACTTGGTGTATGCTGTACTCGGTGTCAACTCATGATCATGGCATGGAGTGATAGAGAGGGATGACTTAACTTTGTGTTCTGCGATGATGGTAAAGTTGTGGATGAGAAAGAGAGAGATGGGGGATGAAGATGAGAACGATGTGGAGGATTTGGGTGGATATGAGGAAATCAGGGGCACGACCTGACTGATTAGGTTGGGAAGCCCTCGAAACACTGTGATGACACGCCGGATTGAGACTCAAACCTGCTGTATCGGGGATGTTAAACTGACTCGCACAAGAAATTCTCTCACGTCCCAGTTCGTCATGATTATTTGTTCCATCACCTCCCATCTCTGTCATCCTCATCCCTCTCATCTCTCCCGTCCTCATCCTCAATTCTACCATCACCTGAGAACACAAAGTTCAGCCATCCCTCTCTATCTCCCCATGCGATGATCAAGAGTTAACACTGAGTACAGCATACACCGAGTACAGCATACACCCGAGCACAGCATACACTGAGTACTGCATACACTGCGTACTGCATCATCCCAACAGCAACTGTCTCCCGCACCCAGCTAGTCTCTCATCTCTCAGCACACCATGTTGTACTCAATTCTATACATTCCCACAATTACGAGTTGACCAATGAATAGAGTCTCAGCTCCTGTCGCGCCTTCCTCCCAAACTACCGCCTGTAGATTGACCGCCTCCATGTACTCCTCCAATCTCGCTTGATCATGGCCTCCAGGTGCATATCCAAACCAGCTCGATCACGGCCTCCAAGTGCATCTCTAAACTCGCTCAGTCACAGCCTCCAAGTGTATTTCCAAACTCGCACGATTACGGCCACCAAGTGTATCTCCAAACTCACACAATTACGGCATTCAAATGCATCTCCAAACTTGCTCGATCATGATGTGGTGACATGGTGGAGCTAAAAGGTAGTCAGCCCATCATCAACATTCAGCCGCACCTCGCATGGCATCCGAAGGGATTTCTTGACAAAGCGTGGTTCTAGCTCGAGCGGCATAGGAAGAGTGTGAGATGAAATGAAGGAATACCCGGCCATGATGAACCACCCAAATTGCGTGGATCGATGAACACTTAGAAAGAGTGTGTCAGGAACCACATGAATTGCATGGATATATGAAAGCTAGTCAAGAGTGCGTGAGACCAATAGCTGGGAAAGATAGAGTGTAAATTTCGTATAATGTGATGATGTGTATCTACCCCGGGGATTTCCAAATGTATACAGCATCGCTGAGTTCGTCTCCGTTATTCCTGTATCTCCGTATGTAAATATATCGAGAGACCTAGATAATACATGCCATATTATGATCTAGCGAATCTTGTAACTGCAACAAAGTCGAATATGATAAACGAAATGGCCTGTGGTTGTAAATCCTGACGAACCACTGCTGTGACAGTAAGGCACCAAGTCTCCCACAGAGCTTGCGCAGAGGTCTCAGCTCCGCTCGAAGTCTCTCGCAGACCTGCGCCGCGGTCTCAGCAGCTCCAAACTTCGCCCATCCAAATTGTCAATCTCGTAGCATTCTGAATGCAACTTTATCACTTCAGGTGCTTTCAGGAGCACATGAGAATGATCTTGCAGAGTCTGAGAGCATATTGCAAAGCTCCAGGGGAGCCTGGGAGCATCTGGAAGGACTTAGAAGCACTGGTGAGGGCTACCGGAGAATCTCGGAGGTTTGCATGTGGCTTCCAGACCGATTTACATTTTGCTGATGGAGATATGTTGCTCACCTTCACTGAGTTTCTTTGCTGGAGCATACGACCTATGTCGCCTGAATGCAGGCCCCTGTTTCATGAGGGATCCAATGCTTTGAACAGGATTGTGGCAGAGGAAACATGTGTAATCATCTTTGTGAACGTTGTTTGGATGGTCCAAACAAGTGTAACACACTTTACCCGATTTCCAAGAGTTGATGCCCATCACATAAGACATTTCATTCAACCTTTTGAATAAGGTGTGGGACGAAGTGAAGTTGCTGATGGTTGCCATCGTAGGGTTCATGAAACGAATGTTGATAGCAGCCCTGCTCAAGTTGTGATTGACAGACCACTGCACTAATCGATACTTCTCCTCATGAAGAACAGTCACTACGGACCTATTCCATTATCGAAGATATCAAAATTCTTGTGACTAAGTGGCTTGGAGGCTCGTCGATTGTCCAAGTGTGGAGTACCATGACTGTTACTCCAAACAGGGGGTTGCTCTGCATTGACAGAGAGATTTTCGCTGGCCGCATCGGTATCGCTGTAAGTATTATTGGAAGGGTGATTAAAACGGTCATGATCTAGTTGATGACCGAATGGAAGTAGAATACCACCGTGCTGGGATGCAAAGCTATCTGCTGGCAGTGGTTTGGCTGATATGTCCACAATGCCTTCTTTGAGGTCGCAACGTAGGTGAGTGATGTTAGCACTGATGTAGGAGTGTCTCTTGGAGCAGTATTGACACTGTTGAGGAAGATCCATGTTTCATTAGCAAAATGATATGTCACAACAACCTTGAGACACATCTCGACTGTGTTTTGGATATTGATATCACTGCAAACTGGTTGGTCCTCGGTACCAGCTACACCTGTATTTAGGCTGTCCAAACTGGTGTTCTACTGTGATTGTACAATTTCTCTCGTCCTCCTTCACACGTTTGCAAAGTGTTTCATCACTCTCTCATATTCCACACTACTTGGATCTCAATAAGCATACCATGTCTGCATTGATGTTATCACAGATATTGTCTTGCAATCTTACAAGAGCCTCCTTCACCAATTGCATGATTTTTAGGTGCCACTATTTGATCAGTTCATACATTACATGAACTGTGCATTTTGCTTAGATACCGACGTAGCAACATCATCATGGGGTACATGAACTAGAGTGATGACTGATCAGTCAGATATGACTGTGGAGCATGCTTTTACTTGTCTTTGTGATGAATTTAAGCATTCAGTCAACGAAATAGAGTGCTTCGATGATGGGAAGCAAATTGATTCCTAGCTGAATAGCTGCCAAGATGATGTCACCGGATCAAGAAAACCACTCCAAGCCCACATATATAGTCGCCCTACCTACCCACCTTACTTACAATCTCCAGAACCTTTGTCACACCCCCACACCTCTGCTACCATATTGCATCACCCTTGACAATATATTCAACAGTCCCAACACTTGTTTAGAGTAACCAGTATATATCATCTACCACTCGGTCAATCACCATCGTTGAGAACCTATAATGTAATGTGATGATTTCTGGTTGCCGAAATCAGTCATTGCAAATGCTACTACAATCCAGAAGCTGACTCTACAAGTCCGCGTCTGGGCCGAGAACGCCGGTGTTGGAGTCAGTCAATGGGCCGCAGAAACCAGTGGGATCTGGCAGTAGAAGGGTTGCTTGACAATACAACAGGAAGACAATATAGTGAGGGAGCGCATCTGGGAGATTGCCTGGTGCATGAGCATCAGCGACAAGCAAGTTGCCAGCCCCGAGCAATGGAATCTCCTAATCGATTATTATTTCACTGCTTGAATCAGTGATCCTGCATCTAACAGGCACTTCTGGAAACGGTTCATGGCAGACAAGACTATGCTTGATGGTCATAATCGGAAGGCAGCACTTGATGAGTTGGCAGAGGTTGGCCTTCACGGAACGTAGCCTAGGATTGATGAAACGCCGACTAAGAAGAGGGAATTCATCAATGTTTGCATGTATTTCAGCACCCCGTTGTATCTTCTGCAATTCCTGAGGATGTGTTGATCCCGAAGATGACGAGGACTGTATATCAGGTCACTCCTCATCACTGATAAAGGTCAGTTGCGACGCCTCTTCCCATTCCCTTGTCGAGCGGTTTAGGTTTACCATGACTTCCCTGGATGCCAACGTTGCTGGGAAGAGGGTGGGTGATAACAATACTCAGCTATTCTCATGGCACTGGCTTGGGGATGATTAATCGATACATCTGATAGTTACATCAATCGTGAATAGAACCATTTTATCCATAGTAAATGCCACAATTACTGGACAGCAAGACCCCAGCGGCAAAGTCCGAGAGCTTCGGGGCTACCCAGAGTAGCCTCATGGAGATGGTGGTCCGCACACCTGTGATGGTAACCCAATGTTTGGTAATAATACTGCTACCAGATGGGCAAAGTCAGCAATGAAATTAATCACCCCAACACGTCATGATGTCGTGTAGGGTGGCCAGCAAACTGTCAGCACATCTGGTGCCCAGACGCCTATGCGTGGTGGACCAAGCCACAATCCTCTGCACAACATCCTCCCAGCTGCAGCCGAGGATATGAACAACAATATTGGGGATGAATCAGATGATGATGTGGAGATATGGAGTCCAAATCCGTGAAGCTTCCCAAGGACGAAACCGGGCTTCCAAACGATCGAAAGCAAGCTTGAATCGACCATTCCGAAACAGCAGCAATGGGGTGAAGTTATCCTAATCCATGCGCTTGGTGTCTTTCCTGATTAGGGGCAAACAATTGTTGCTGATGAGGATGTGGGTAGGCTACGTGAGCACGAATACATTGTAAATTCTCCCACTGCTTGCTCTTTGGCCAACAGGAATCGTACAAGCGGCTACTCAGCTGCAAATTAGCCATTCTCAGCATGGAATGCACTGGCTGGAAAGTTGTACAAGGATTTGGGTGGCGGGTCACTATTTGTCTGGCACTGTGGAGGGTGGATGGACAGGTAATACTTTGGAGTTTTTTGGAGAGGTTTTGGGTCTCTTTTTGGTATTTTGTGGATTTTATTATTATATCAGTCATATTCATGCATGAAGGGCTGTGTTGAGAGTTCACGATATTGGAATTAATCATTCAGATGCAGGTTGTTGGGAAACACATCGTGGCAGCAATAGGACACCATGTATGGCTATCATGTAATTGGTAGTGCGATATCTTTGCCAAGTGGAAGTAAGCCACAATGATTAGCGAAATGCATACACGTTTTAATGCGTTGCGATAACCATTTTCATCAAATGAAGCCAATCAACAAATCTGTGCCATGCTTATCACCTGCCATTCATAGTTCTGAGGTTCCATCCATCCAGGCAGTTTGAAGTGCGGGTGACAGGACAAGCCAAGATCCTAGAAACATTCCAAAAGATAGAAAGACCCATCTGGACGATGCTTTGAATCATATCAATGCTTTCTTTCCTTTACACAACACTTCGATTCATTTACTATACATTTATTCACATTTCCATTGGGCAGTCCTTTAATTGGTTCATACCTATCACTCGATACCTTTCTAAAACTTGACATCAAGGTGAAGCACTTCTCCACCTCCTCCTCTTGCTTCCAGCACCAGGAGGAAGAGATGATCAATCCATGACGAGGATGTTGATGATGATCTGAGTACCGAATACCTGAATATCACACTGATCATTACAATGACAATTCAGACTCCGATGACAAGCATTTTAGGCCACCATCCAGGATTGCAATAGGCAAGTGGCCATTAAAAAATTCCTGCACATCAACTCTTGGAAAACTAGTTGTGGCAACTCAATTAGCTCCAACCTCAGCACAACACCTATATCCTGGGCATTGGAAGGTCTGTATCATCTCAGTGGAAGAAGATGAATGTGAGCGTGTGCCACTGGTATCCATGAACAGATCGGATTGCGCATTTAAATGATTGAATTTGCCAACAAATGTATATATACACTACAGGATGCATTCAAACGAAGCCGGTAAGCAATTGGCTGCATGGAAAGCAGCAAATCTGTCACGATATGAGCCCTTCGTTGATGATGTGACAGGCCTCATTCTCGGCGCAGAATACATTGCACAGACAACAATTTCATGCATTCTGGCAACGGTCCTGGCATGTGTGAAGCCTTCAGTCATCAATTATGTGATGTTTGCAAATCCCTTTGCCATGAATGTGGTCAAGACCACCCAGATCCAGAGATGGTGGTATGAGGAGATCGCAAAGATTGATACAGCTCAGAGAAACTCAGACCCTGCACCATCAGCAAAATGTATTTTAGTCACTGGAAGCCCAAAGGAGTGTCTGAGAGGATGTGGAGTGCAAACTTAGATGTGTCAATTTCAGGAGAGTATCAGACCCTAGGAAGGCATTCCTGCCAGCCTTCAGAGTAACTGGGAGCGCCGGCGACAATCCTGGGAGCGCCAACAACAAGCCTGGGAGCACCTGGGAGCGCCAGCGACAAACCTTGGAGCGCTGGCAACATGTCTGGGAGCACCTCGAATCACAGTTGAGCAGTCTGGGAAAAACATCATCTTCTTGGGGAAGGCTGCTGGTGCGCCTGGAAATCATAGCTACTACTTATATTTCAACGATTTTTAAAACACATGTATTCAATTTGTATTCTCATCTATGTACCTATGTATCTATATAGCTACCCATCTACACACGGTATATCTGGACTGGCTGCAGGCAGTGCTTGAGAGCAATTCGAGGTGTGCCTGAAAATGACAATCGAGTGAACTCAGAGATACACTCTGAGGCCGTGATCGAGCGAGTTTGGAGAAGCACTTGGAGGCCGTGATTGTGCCAACTTGAATGCCGTGCTCGAGCGAGTTTGGAGATACACTTGGAGGCCGTGATTGAGCGAGTTTGGAGATGCTCGTGGAGGCCATGATTGTGCGAGCTTGGAGGCCGCGATCAAGCTAGTTTGGACGAGTACTTAGAGGCAGTCGATGGACGGTGCGCCGGGTGCTGAGACTCTATTCATCGGTTAGTTAACTCTCAACGGTGGGAATGTGACAAGGTGACTCTACCTTTGGCTCTCAAGGAGAGCTGGCTGATGGCGGTCGATCGTGTAGGGAGGCATGCCGGAAGCTGATGCTACATTCAGGGGTCAACTCGTAATCATGAGAATGAACTTCGGCAAAAGTGCAAATCGACTATAGACTGCGCTATGCCCACATGCGCACATGTGCAGCTCATAGCAAGCTTCCCGTGGACCGCTGCGCAATGCGCAGCGTATAGTCATCTATAGTCGAGTCAGAGAGATGTGCGAGTGGGACTGTGGAACTATATACGGCTGGCGGCCGGAGATGGACCTATACCAGTCTTCGCTGCTATACCGGTACTGTACACTATCGCTGAGAGTCCGCTTGAGAGCCTGCTTGAGAGCCTGCTTGAAAGCCTCTTTGAAAGCCTGCTTGAGAGCCTTCTTGAGAGCCTCGCTTCAGGAGGAGTAGAGTTTTCCTCCACTGGAAGCCTCTGGCCGATGGCAAACTCTGAGTTTGTGGAAGCTTTGGCTAATAGAAGCCTCTAAGTCCGTGGAAGCTTTGGCTACTGGATGGCTCTAAGTCTGGAAGCTTTGGCTAATGGAAGGGTCTAAGTCTGTAGAAGCTTTGATGCTAACATTGACGTAGCCAACCTACTTGTCTAAGTGTTTCTGGTACTATGATCACCATCAACGACACCATCACCATCGCCATCATCACTATCGCCATCATTACCATCGCCATCATCACCATCGCCATCATCACCATCGCCATCATTACCATCGCCATCATCACGATCTGCCCTGGCCCTAATGCGCACACATACGCCCACAATCCGCGTGAAGCAAGCAGTAGATTTTGCTGGAAAATCTGAGTTGGAGATCTGCTCTCCCCAAGATCCAATTGTCTACCTGTCCGGCAGAATCTCAGGATGCAATTGGCAACACCATGACCGTGAGGCATCATGAGATCTCGTCACGGCCGCCGCGCTAAAGATAAGATTCAGACTATGATATCGACCGACGTCATGATTTCGGCCACCACTACCCGCCTCCCGCCTCCCACCTCCCGGTGCCGGGCCCCTGCAACTCAGCATGTCTCTGGATCGAGCACCCAGGACCATACATGGGAGCATATAGTCAAGTGAGATTGGGAGTATCTTGCCTCTTGAGAGTGTGATTGGGAGCAAACAGTCAAGCAGGCTAGGAGTGCGCCATCGAGTGCAATTAGGAGTGTCCTTGAGAGCATGCTCGGGAGTGTACTAGAGAACGTACCCGGAGGTGTACTTGGAAGCGTAGTCGGAGTGTATTTGCCTCTTGAGAGCTTACTTGGGAGCGTACAGTCAAGCAGGCTGGGAGCGTGCCATCGAGTGCAATTGGGAGCATACTAGAGAGCATGCCCGGGAGTATACTTGAGAACATAGTCGGAGGTGTATTTGGGAGCGTACTCGGAGTGTACTTGGGAGCGTCTTGAGAGCTTACTTGGGAGTGTATAGTCAAGCAGGCTGGGAGTGTTCCATCGAGTGCAATTGGGAGTGTACTTGAGACCATGCTCGGGAGTGTGATTGAGACCGTCTTGAGATCTTACTTGTGAGCATATAGTCAAGCAGGCTGGGAGAGTGCCATCGAGTGCAATTGGGAGTGTACTTGAGAGCACGCTCGGGAGTGTGATTGAGTGCGTCTTGAGAGCTTACTTGGGAGCGTATAGTCAAGCAGGCTGGGAGTGTGTCATCGAGTGCAATTGGGAGTGTACTGGAGAGCGTGCTCGGGAGTGCGATTGAGAGCGTCTTGAGAGCTTAGTTGGGAGCGTATAGTCAAGCAGGCTGGGAGTGTGCAATCGACTGCAATTGGGAGTGTACTTGAGAGCATGCTCGGGAGTGAGATTGAGAGCGTCTTGAGAGCTTCCTTACGAGCGTGCAGTCCTGCAGACTGGGAGTGTGCCATCGAGTGCAATTAGGAGCGTCCTGGAGAGCATGCCTGGGAGTGTACTCGAGAACGTACTTGGAGGAGTACTTCGGAGCTTAATAGGAGTTTACTCACGAGCATCTTGAGAGCGTAAGTCAAGCAGGCTGGTAGTGTACAGTCGAGTGCAATCAGGAGTGTACTTCAGAGTGAACTTGGGAGCTGGCAAAGCAGTGCATTTGGCAGATTGGTTTGAAGGTTGTTGAATGCAGCACGATGTATAGTATCAAGCGCACATAATTGCATGCCTATCATAGTAATCTAGTCAATGCGCAGGTCCATAGGACGTTATAGTGCCACGCGTCAAATATGCTATGGATCACCAACCCAAAAACAGCTTCTCTATGAGTTACACGTAGCGTAAGGTCATTTTTCCCAGTGAAGGGAATACAAACAATCTTGGGTGGATGCTGTTCTTCAGTGTATGCTGGACTCGGTGAATGCTGGAACTTGGTGTATGCTGTACTCGGTGTCAACTGATGATCATGACATGAAGAGATTGAGAGGGATGACTTAACTTTGTGTTCTGCAATGATGGCAGAGTTGTGGATGAGAAAGAGAGAGATTGGGGATGAAGATGAGAATGATGTGGAGGATACGAGCGGAAATGAGGAATCAGAGGTACACCTCACCTGATTAGGTTAGGAAGACCTCGTATCGGTGTGATCACACTCTGGATCAGGACTCGTACCTGCGGTATCGGGGACGGTAAATTGACTCGCACACATAATTCTCTTAAGTCCAAGTTTCTCATGATGATTTCCCACCTCTGCTCCCATCTCCATCTTTCTTGTCCTCAACTCTACCATCACCTAAGAACACGAAGTTAAGTAATTGCTCTCTATCTCTCCATGCCATGATCAAGAGTTAACACTGAGTATAGTTAACACTGCGTACTGCAACATCCGATGATCGACTGTCTCTCGCTCCCAGCGAGTCTCTCATCTCTCGGCAAGACTAGGTTGTACTCGATTCTCTACCTTACCACAATTACGAGTTAACCGATGAATAATGTCTCAGCTCCCATTGCGCCTCCCTCCCGACCCACCACCTCCAGATTGACCGCCTCCTAGTACTCCTCCAATCTCGCTCGATCACGTCCTCCAAGTGCTTCTCCAAACACACTTCATCACAGCTTCCAACTGTATCTCTGAACTCGCATGATTATGGCCTCCAAACTCGCTCGATCACGGCCTCTAAGTGTATCTCCAAACTCGCTCATTCATGGCCTCCAAGTTTGCACGATGATCGCCTCCAGGTGTATCTCCAATCTCGCTCGATCACGATCACGGAGTGCATCTCTAGGTTAACTCGATCATGGCGTCCAAGTGGATTTCCAAATACGCTCAATTATTGCCTCCAAGTTCGTACGATCACGGCCTCCAAGTGCATCTCCAAACGAGCTCGATCACAGCTTCCAAGTGCATCTCCAAACTTGCTCGATCACAGCCTCCAGGTATATCTTTAAGAAGCAACGGCGGGTGTACGGAAATAGAGGGGTAACGAAGGTGGACAAAGTGACGGGGTGTAGATTGACATCATCTCATTACCATCTCATCACATCATACAATGACAATACACAGTTTATCTTTCCCAACTTTTGGTCTCACTTGCTCAGTCTGAGATGTTGTGAATTCAGGCAATTGCGTGAATTATCAACACCCGGTAGTATCATATCTTCTCACCTGATTACTATGCACCTCAAACCAGAACCTTTGTTTCTCATGAATTCGATATGGATGTCGTGAGAGGCACGGCGTAGTGTCAATGGTGGGCTCTCTGCCTTCTAGCTCCATCATTTCACCACAACGGCCTCTAAGAGGTGCATCTATAAGTTCTCTGAGAGGGCGTGTCCAGGTGCTCCTCCGATTATGCTCGGCTACGAACAGTGGCCAGATTGACCGTATGTATATATATACAGAGACTTATATAATGCATGCCATATTACGATGTAGGGAATCTTGTGACTGTAACAAAGACGAATACGATAAGTCGAAATGCCATGAGGTCGTGTATGAACAACTGCTGTGAGAATATGGCACCAAGTCTCACGCAGTGCTGTGCAGCAGTCTCGGCTGCTCTCGAAGTTTCCCACAGAGCTGCGCATCGGTCTTGGCTGCTCTTGAAGTCTCCTGCAGATCTGCTGAGAGATCTCAGGAGCTCCAAAATTGGACTATCCTATAAGTCAAATCCCGTAGCATCCTGACAATGCTCTTGCAGAGTCTGAGAGCACATTGCTTAGCTCCAGGGGGGTCTGTGAGCATCTAGAAGTACTTAGAAGCACTGGTGGAGTTGCCGGGAGGGTCTGGGAGGATTGCATGTTGCTTCCGGACTGATTTACATTTCACGGATGACATGTCTAGATTTCGGTGGTATAGACATCATCTGATTGATTGTTTTCATCCCACACATTCTGCATCACGCTCACGCAAGGATTAACTACTCAGGTGAAGCAATGATATACATCTGGAAGACTTCAATCGACTCTATTGATTGATTTCGAACCAAGCCCCATTCTGGGATCCAGAATCTGGCTGCCTGCCAATTGACCAAGGACAGGATTAGATCCCTCACAAATGATTGTGAGGAAAGTTCAAAGTTTGATTCTTATTTATACTCTGCCTGGACAATCACTTTTGGAGTGCAAGTTTCAATCTGCAGCGACTGAGATTGTGGATGTGATTCACTGAACAGACTAGTATGGCATACTACAAATGGGAATGACAGATAGATCATTAATTGATTGATAAAATCAACCCGACATAAATTGCCCTCGCCACAAAGGTCATTCACCATCGTCTGTCAGCATGGAACCCAGGTGAGTTTACGGCCCCGCCAGAGTTTGATCCAGGAGGTGGAGCACAACCTAAGTGCAATTCAACAAAAATTAATCCTACAGTTAGTAATGCATGCACAGATGTATTTCGTCATCCAAACATGGATTCTGTTTCTTCATTGCCTGAGGTTCATGCCGACAAGGTAGGCAATATTTGCAGCATGATTCACCGAAGAATCCACTCAACTGGTACGGACCCAGTGATGGCACAACCTCGCAGCACTCAGTCCAGCTTCGATGAGGACTTCATTGATTATGTCCCGGAGGAGCTGATAGAGCACCCTGACGATTCTGTTCATCATGTCAACAGCTTTGTTGCTGCTACCGAAGCCGGCATGTGATTTTCAGCAGCTCTCCCTCTGGGCGGGTCTATCATTGCCAGCAGTAGTGAGCCTGTCCCCTGCAGCATCGGCAACAGAAATGACATCTCCAACATCACCAACATCACCAGTGTTGAGAATACGGGATCAGTCGATAGAAGTACAAATCAAGAGGGTGCAATGTCACGGCGAGGTTAGGAATAGTGTTAGTGATGCGGTTTAGCATTTCCTTTGTGTGCTAGTTTATTCTAGGTCTTGTCGATATATGATAATAGTAGTAAATATAACAATGCCATGGGCAAAACACATTTTCGTCCGGGCGGAATGGCTGCGTCAGAGTGGACGCACTCTCTCCGAGTTGTCAGAGACACCCTGGTGGCGGATTACTCTGTGCCCAGCATCAAAACCACGTGTCGAATTGCCTATTGCCCTCAGATCGTGGTGTCACTGTTTCTTCTTGCTCTGTCGGTCTCCTAGTTTAAACGAACTCTCTGGCTTTTGGCCAACTGTAACCATACATCTGAATGGGTTCAGTGGGTACGTGCTTGCATCGTGATTGTAATGCAATTAGTGACGCTGCGAAAATCTCTCCTCGCATTTCTTTTTCCTGCACCCAAAATGCCATTCTCTCTTGACTAATATTACACATCATTCCAAGTCGCCAGATCTATGTGGCTATTGACAATCCATCACTCGTTCCGTCCGTCTCCTGTGTTACAACTAGTGGCAATCACTGCAATGACGTGCAGGCAGCCGACGATGTTACCCACACTGAAAACTTTCAAAGCAAGGGCAGCTAGTGATTTCCTCACTGGTACAATTTGCGAGACAGGATCCAAGTTACCCGAGTTTTCAGGTAATGTGGTGAGCGCCAGGGATAACCAGTACTCAACAAAAGCTCCATCCTCGGTTAGGAGCTTGATTCTGAATAGTCGTTGCAGTTGCCACGGGACACGCCCATTCAGCGCTTCATAACACCTCCCTGGGTGTTGCTTTCCCCACACCCAGTCATTCCGTCGATCCCCTACGCGCAAGCTCTGGCATCTTGTGCATCGACACATCTGAGATATGCGTTCACCTCCTGAACCCTCAACTTGAACCTCAAAACCATGGTAAATACAGAGCTCCATTGAGTGCAGTTGTTCATCCAACATATAGGTCTCGTTACGACTCTTATGCTTGAGAAACACTTGTGTGCCGCTGTATAATGCCCCATGATGCATTGCGTGCTGCGAATTGTTGAGTAATGCTCAGAAATCCTTGATCATAGCGTCAGGATGCTTTCGATCCCCGCGGTGTTGGGGTGCCATGAATTCGGGCTTCACATATGGCTGGGAGTTCCAAGTGGTAGCCAGATCAGCACTGGAAGGGAGGCGTTTGCAGGCAGCAACGCTGGTCTCCCAATGCTGTGCGTGGGCTTGGAGATTGAGTTCTCCCATTTCGAAGCAGAGAATGCGACGCTGAAAGGTTATTCCTTGTGGCAGGTAGTTGAGATTGTGATTGGAGGCGTTCCAACCATCCTTGAGGTTCGTTTTATACACTGATCCATGTCTCTTGGCAGAATACGGTTGCAAGGCTCCATATCGAGGAATCTATTTGACCCAATGAGACATCAAGTAGATATTCGGAAAGTTGAAGTAGGCATCTGACTCCTTGGAAACATCTGTCCCGTGGTTGATATATTCCCGCCAGCTGCTCATCTCACGCCGCTTCTTGGACGGTTTCCATGTTTCAGCATGTGTTTCCTCGTCTACCTTTGGTTTCTTCACGAGTTCTATTCCCAGGGCATTGGCTTTGGCCTTCGCCTCTTTGCCGGCTAGGCCGAGTAAGAAAACATCTTTGAAGGCGTGAAAACCACGCAAGGTGTCCTCCATGTAGCTAAATGTTGTATCATTGTGAGATTTATATTGAGCATCCATCTAGAATTCTAACAATGCCTGTGTGCACGCAATTGCACAATTGAATATGGCACTCTGAGTGGGTCTTCTGCCTCGTAGAGACTGGGTTATAACTCCAAGCAGGTACTGGCTCATTTCCTTCATCTCCTTCCCATTCCATTGAGAAACTTCCTCATATGACTTATATTTTGGTGTGAGGTTGGGGTAAGCAGGCACGGAAAACCAGATTGCATTGTACTTGTCGAGCTCCTCCTGCGCATACATGAAGTGGAAAATCCACTCCTGGAGGTGGTCAAGCATGCCGATCTGCATTGGATGGAGGAGGTTGGGCTTCGGGAGGTTGTTCACGATACCGGGAATATGTTCAAACAATGTGAATCCCCGGTGAACATGGCGCGATGAGAGTTCAGCATCGGCAGCCTTGGTGGTGGCATCGCTGCGTGTTCAATATAAGTTGCGATCCCGCTGTGAGTGTTGCCTGTCAGGAGGGAAATAATCACCAAGTTCGTTGTTTGGACTCTCACACCAAAAGCAGACATGCCGCTTGAGATGATGTAGGTCAGTATACTCTGGGCAATCTGCCAGCCATGCAGCTAAAGCCGGTTTTCAATGCCCGAAGTTGCCATCTGCACACAGAATGTTGTAATACACACCCTCAGCGCTGGAATTGTGTTTAAAGGTGAGAGGCTGGAGTACCCACCGGAGTACATCATTCAGCACCTCTTGGTTCGTTTGACGCTGCTCATCCAGCTGCTTCGGATGAATCTTGCGGTTCATGATTAGAATCGGCAGGAGAGCCAAAGTTACGATGCTGTGCGTTGAGGGCATCTGGCGGATCTTCGAAGATAGATTGCCAATTGTCATATATACAGGCCACTCTTTCTTGTCGTCAGCAAAATTTGAGAGATGTGCTCCACCAGACATGATGATGAATGGAACCAGTGTATTCCCCACTCTGAATGTTGACTTAACGTCAATTAGCATGTGATTATCATTGAGTATTCCTCCTTACCTGTGTCTGTCACAACCAGTCCGCAGTGTGCATTTCAGTATAGAGGCGTTTCGGTGGCGTATCGCTGTTGAAGCAACACTGAGGGGCGTGAATGAGGTGTTCCATGTAGGCTGGCTGCTGCATCAACCATGTCATGCTTTTGATGATGTCTTGACTTTAGTATTTGATAGGGGGTTGGTGATTGTCATTCCATCTCATATCCTCGAGAGTGTGTAGTTCCCACTCCCTGAGAGCCCGATCATCTGGCATGCTAGCCACGAGATTCTAGACGCCATCTCGGTCTTTGAAGCTTCGGAAACGCAGAGCGGAGTTTCCTTCCTTCAGCTCGTTGTCATGGTACGTCTTCATGCCCTTATTCTTGATCCCACACTGGATATATTTGTACTCTTCACGCGTCGCAAACGGGTAGCAGGGATTGTTTTGTATGTTTGTCTCAAAGTAGCCCTGAGCGTCGCATTCCCATGGCTCAGCGGAGCGCCGGCGCGAGGGTATGTTTCCGTCTGCAGGAGAGCAGGTGGCAGTGGTTGAGACTCCTAGAGTGCGATGTGTTCAACATATTCCGGATAGGGAAACGCGTCCAAGTCTTCGACTGAATCATTGTTGACATTGAATTCACGACTCTGAGCAGGTTCAACATGTCGGGGCGCACTGCGAATAGTCAGATTCTGCAGGCATGCAACTTGAGGGTGTTCCGGATGATGTAATTTGATATGTTTAAGTCGCCAGCTATCTGAGGTGGACGTCTTTCGGCATGAAATTTCTGGGCACCAGGAATGGGTCCTCTCTGGCATTGTCGACGCCACGCGAGGAGTGGAGTATGCACTGTGGACAGGGACGAATGTTGGTGCTGGGCCGGAGCAGCCTGGTGGGTGTAATCCCACAATACTTCCAGATAACTGGAGAGATTTATTGAGCCTCAACACCATCACAACAAGGTTTCTTACATGCCAGGAGTTGCAAAAACGCTGCACGCGCAATGTCCTACCATACTATGAATAAAATTAACCCAATACTCATCCCATATATACAATAAACCCTGAGCGATTCAAAAACCTCACGATGCGTGTAATAATCAATGCCTGAGATAAATAGATCAGAATAAATAAAATAAACAGGACAAGAACCCTACCTTGACCCGAACGCAACTACCATCGCCTCTCCTGCCCCGCGATGACTGGTTCACTTCTCGCCTCGTGTGGCATGTGGGCGCGCCCCAGGGAGTGGGACATCGGGGAGAGGGACATTGGGGAGACTGTCCCCACCAACCCATTGGCCGAGCAGCTGCTGATCCACAGTCACATCCGAGGTGTTTCCAGCTGCCTCCGCTTCTCTCAGAGTTGGCAATGGTGGGCGAGATTTGTGTGGAGTCGCAAGCCCTGAAACTGCAGCCCACTGAGGGGATGAGTCTCTGGAGTTTGTGGTTGTGTGCGAGGCTTCAGGGTTTGTGGCTGTGGGGCAGCCATCTGAGGTTGTGGGGGTGGGGTATACTCGCACAGCTCTTGGCCTGGCTCAGGTAGCACGATTGGCTGATTGTCTCCCATGGTATCTACATTATCAGCCAGTGTATTTACCATCTCCCCTTGGCCAATCGTCCGAGGTTCTTTGCCATCATCCTCATCCTCATCGTGCTCCTCATCCTCATCATCCTCCTCCTCATTCTTCTCCTCTTCATCTTCCTACTCTTCATCATCCTCCTCTTCATCGTCGCCGTCCCTTTCCATATGCACATCGCCATCTGAATCAACGCCGCACGGTGCATCCACATTATTCTCCATGCGCATATCCACATCACAATCAGGATCTGAGTCATATTCGTCATCCGACTCTTCGGTACAGTCGGTATCATCATCGGAGGGAATTGCCATCGCGGGCGATGCTTCCAGCTCTAATTATACCCACTCTGGTTAGCCCTCCGTGTCCCAGTCTGCCTCATACATTTCCTTCTGCAACTGCAAAGTAACGGCACAAGAGATATCATCTCCCCCCGTAGTTTGTTTAACAATACCTTTCCCTTTACCGTGTCCCTTCCCATTCCCCTTTCAGTCCTCAGTCACCTTCCCTTTCCCGTGCCCATCCTTTGTTCCGTTCCCTTTCCCGGTCCATTTCTCACCGCCCTGCGTGTCCGCTTCACCCTCGCCATTGTCATTGTCATTGCCATCGCCAGGACGGCTCGAAACACTGCTCGGCGCTCCGGAATCTGCCCAGATTTCATCATCATCCTCATCATCGATTTGCTCATCTCAATTCAGTGGTCAAACGGCCAGGAAGTCGCCTGGCTTGTACTGCTGGCAGCTTGGAGGCTCAATCTTTGCCCTGGGATCATCGCTACAATACAAAGAGAAATGCTTGCCGGTGGGTTTAACTCTCCCCGAGCTGGCTGTCAGTGGATTTGAGTGATCGACTTGATCCCTGAAGGCATAGGGGTTGTCCCACCTCGAATTGTTCATTTGGTCGCGCGTTTGTGAAACATTTGCCCCATATATAAGCAGAATGTTGGACACCACTCCCGAAAAGGCGAACTCCTGCTCCCGCAGTGTGGTCACCTCAGCCGGAATTGTGAAATGTGGCGAGTCGTGACTGCATCAAGAAAAGATTATATCATAAAAGATGTCCCATGCCCTCTCATCCTTGACGCCACAAACATTGTATATCCATATGAGTTTCCGGACGTGTTCCGAGATTAATCCCCTTATACCGTCCCGATCCAACGACAGGTGTCTATTCATAACTGATGTAGGTATCTTTGCTTTAGCCTTCCGCTTCCCTTTGTGGTTGCCCTTTGGTGCCATCGCTGTCAGTTGAAAATGAATCCACATCCGAAGCGTTAGCATGATGATAAAGTTGCACATAGCCGAAGAAAGCCCCGGGGGAACGTACAACGTTGGGTAGCTTATCGGGTGTGTTTTGGAACGCAAGGCGTTGTTTCATGCACGTCACGTGATGTAGAGTTACCTCAGGATGCTCATGGTGTGTTTCATATAGGAGGCAGAGAGAATGGGGAGGTAGGCCAGAAGAAGGGATAAATATAATCGAGTTCCTGGGATTTCTTGGTTTAACTTGTGTGACTTAATAATTTTGATTCATATCCCGTGTTTTGTTGGTTATCGAACACAAAATGACCCAGCCTTCATCTTGGGCAACCACCAGGCACCTCATGAATGAGAAGCCTTGAGACGAGATTCAGTACGTGCATTGAGGAAAGGTTACAATGCCGGGCATTGCGTTTGCAACTCACACCACTTTCACAGCTCAGCGCTCGTGCATCTCGGAACCAACTTAGAAGTTCTGAGGTTGCCCCAACTGTGCAACCATCCAACATTGCAACCAACATGCCTAGCGGTAGAACAAGCACACTCGACTGATGTCGTAGGGCAGAAAATGCGTCATAGGTCACTTTGCAATGCTTTTAGCTCTGCCAAAGGGGGATGTCCGTCAGGAAGTTGATGATATACCCAATCAATGGTTCGAAGTATTGTGCCAAGATCGAGTGCAATACCATGATAACTGCGCCAAGAAGGCTTAAACACCTTTCAAGAGGTGCAAATAGACCTTCAGACATTGCTGTAACAGTAAATATCACTGCTGAGTTTGATCTGAGTTTGATCGGATGGCAGTTGACCCCAGAAGTGAATGCTTTTCAAGAGATCTCGTCCCCGGGTATTGTCACGGATTAGAGTCTAGCACGGTCTTCACTGCGCCTCCTTTGTTTGTTGAATCCCTCACTTGTCGCTCTAATAGGTGTCTACCTTGCCTGCCGTTGCATATGCATGCGTTGGAAACGATTCCTGCATTCTTAATGTTCAACATTTATATCGGACTATGCCCTCCAAAAGCCCCAACCCTGGCACGACTCCGGTCATATGAAATGTTCGAATTCTTGCCAATCATCAGAATCATGATAGGCGTGGGCCTTCGGGGAATTCTCCAGTTTCCCCTGTTAAGAGACGCGTTTCTGTCCAGGCTGGCGGAAGGGATTCCTCTCAAGGAGGGCGTTCCGTAGCCTCTTCACTCCAAAGGCAGAACTGCTCCCCCTCAACTTCACAGGACAATTCTCGCGTTGCAGATATCACTCAACGCGTGGGTTCCACCCCTTCCGCTACACAGTGACGGCCGATGAATATTTCAACCATCACTCCAGGTACAAGCTGTGGTAGCACTGCAGCACCCGGTAGAACCTCACAGACAGACCCAACGTGTCGTGTTGCATCCAGCCCCTCATCCGGCATTGCTAGTGCTCCCACACCTCTCAGCGGTCTTGAAAACCTGCCTACCCCTACCCGTAATCAAGAAGCACACGCGATCATTTCAAATGCGCTGCGAATGCCAGCTACAGAACAGATTGAGAGACCTAGGCTGGGGCTAGCACAACGGCAGGCAGTGTCTATAACTCGATCTGTGGTCTCCAGCGGTCACAACATCCATCCATTTCGTCACGCAGACATGACGCGTCTTGTATTTGCAACAGGCAGACTCCTGGTGCTCTACATGTGGAACACACAGCCGGTTATGAGTGCAAGCGACTTGGAGATGATAAATTATGCAACACGACGCATTGCAAAAGCATTAGCTGAAGGCCCACACTGGCAGATAATAGAGAAGTACTGGAACGCTGCTACGCAGCAAAACATCATTTGGTCCATAGCATTTGAGGCACGCACAAAGGAGATCTTGAAAGTGGTATGCTGAAGCAACTTCCCACATTGGATAATACAGACTCAAACCGGTACCAGGTTCGTGCACAAGTCAATATGGTGAAATCCCCATCAGCAAAATGTATATCAGTCTTTGGGAACCTCCAGAAGGGTCTGAGAGAATGTGGAGTGTAAACTTAGATGCGTCAATATCAGGAGTGTATCAGACCCAAGGAGGGCATTCCGGCCAGCCTTCGGAGTAACTCAGATCTCTGATGACTGGTCAAGGAGTACCATGGGAGTGATTGTGATGAGTTTGGGAACACCTCGGAGCACTGGAGAGAACTGTTGGTGCACGTGGCAGCACCTGAGACCGCCGGTGACATGTCTGGGAGCGCCGGGGACAATTCTGGGAGCTCTGGGGACAATTCTGGGAGTGCCGACGACGAGCCTCAGAGGGCCGGCGAGAAGTCTGGGAGCACCTCGAATCACAGTAGAGAAGTCCAGGAAAAACATCTTCTTTGGGAACGCTGCTGGTGCGCCTGGAAATCATAGCTACTACTTATCATTCAAAGATTGTTAAAACTCATGTATTCAGATTGAATTCTCATCTATGTATCTATGGATCAATGTATCTATGTATCAATATAGCTACCCATCTACACACAATATATCTGGATTGGCTGCAGGCAGTGCTTGAGACCAATTCGAGGTGCTTGAGAGCAATTTGAGGAGTGCCTGAAGATGACGATCGAGTGAACTCAGAGATACACTCCGAGGCATTGATACAGCAAGTTTGGAGATGCACCTGGAGGACGTGATCGAGCTAGTTTAGAGATGCACTTGGAGGCTGTAATTAAGCGATTTTGGAGACGCACTTGAAGGCCATAATCGTGCAACTATGGAGATGCACTTGGAGGCCGTGATTGAGCGAGTTTGGAGATATGCACATGGAGGCCATAATTGTGTGAACATGGAGGCCGGAATCGTGCAGGTTTGGTGATACAGTTGGAGGCGATGGTCGAGTCTGTTTAGAGGCCGTAATCGGGCCAGTTTGGGGATGCACTTGGAGGCCATAATCATGCGAGTTGGGAGATACACTTGGAGGCCGTGAGCGAGCGAGTTCAGAGGCCCCAATCGAGCGAGTTTGGTGATGCACTTGGAGGCCAGGATCGTGCGAACTTGTATGCCGTGATTGAGCGAGTTTGGACGAATACTAAGAGGCAGTCAATGGATGGTGCGCCAGGTGGTCAGACTGTTCTGTTCAGTCAGTTTACTCGCAACCGTGGGAATGTGACAATGTGAGTTTACGTTTGAGATGTCCTGGAGAGCTGGCTGATGGCGGTCGATCATGTAGGGAGGCACACGGAAAGCTGAAGTTACTTTGAGGGGTCAACTCGGGATCATGAGAATGAAGGGGAGACAGACAATCTTGGGTGGATGCTGTACTGAGTGTATGTTGTACTTGGTTGAACGCTGTATTCGGTGTATACTGTATGCGGTGTATGCGGTACCCTGTATATGCTGTACTTGGTGTTCACTCTTGATCATGGCATGGAGAGATAGAGAGCGATGACTCATCTTTGTGTTTGAGGTGATCGTAGAGTTGAGAACGGGAAAGAGACAGATGGGGAATGAAGATGGGAACGACATGGAGGATGCGAGCGGATATGACAAATCAGGGGTACGACTTGGCCAATTGTGTTGGGAAGACCTTGTATTGGTGGTATTTCACACCAGATCAGGACTCGTACCGGCTGTATCGGGGATGGTTACTTGACTTGGACACGAAATTCTTATTAGTCCCAGTTTCTCGTGATGATTTCCCACATATCCTCTCATCTCTCTCTGTCTCGTCCTTAACTCTACGATAACCTGAAAACACGAAGTTAAGTTATTGCTCTCTGTCTTTCCATGCCATGATCAAGAGTCATCACCAAGTACAGCATACACTGAGTACTGCATACACCCCATACTGCATACTCCCAAGATTGACTGTCTCCCGCTCCCAGCCAGTCTCTCATCTTGCGGCAGACCATGTTGTAATCCACTCTCTACATTCCCACAATTATGAGTTGACCAATGAATAGAGTCTCAGCTCCCGTCGCGCCTCCCTCCTGAACGACCGCCCCCAGATTGTCCGCCTCCAAGTACTCCTCCAATCTCGCTCGATCATGGCCTCCTGGTGCATCTCCAGACTCGCTTAATCACAGCCTCCAAGTGTATCTCTAAACTTGCAAGATTACGGCCTCCAAGTGCATATCTCCAAACTCGCACGATTATGGCCTCCAAGTGCATCTTCAAACTCGATCGATCACGGCCTCCAGGTTCATCCCCAAACTTGCATGATTACAGCCTCCAAGTGCATCCCTAAACTCGCTCGATCACAGCCTCCAAGTGTATCTTCAATCTCGCTCGATTATCGCCTCCAAGCGCATCTCTGAGTTCACTTGATCACGGGGTGGTGCAACAGTGGGGGCAGAACGCAGCCCGCCCATCTGGAACACTCTGCCACACCTCGGATGGTAGCCGAAGGGAATTTGTGAGAAAGAGCGGTTCCAGCTCGAGCAGCGTAGGAAGAGGGTGAGATCATATGAAGGGATATACCCGGCCATGATGAACCACACAAATTGTGTGGATGTTCGAAAGCTTGGCAAGAGTGCACGAGACCAAGAGCTGGGAAGCAGAGAGTGTGTATTTTGTATAATGTGATGTTGTCTATCTACCCTGGGGACACCCAAATATATACTGCCTGTCGCTGAGTCTATCTCCGTTATCCCTGTATCCCTGGATGTGTATATATGGAGAGACATAGATAATGCGATGATGTAGCGAATCTTGTAACTGCAACAAAGACCAATATGATCGACAAAATGTGGTGTGGTTATGGAACCCTGAGAACCAACAGTGTTAGAATATGGCACCAAGTTTCCCTCAGAGCTTGTGCAGAGGTCTCAGCAGCTCTCAAAGTCTCCCGCAGACCTGCGCAGAAATGTCAGCCGCTCCGAAATTTGACAATTCTAATAGTCAATCTCGTAGCATCTTGAATGCACTTCCATTGCTACAGGTGCTTTCAGGAGGACATGAGAATGCTCTTCCAGAGTCTGAGAGCACTTTGCAAAGCTCCAGAGGGGGCTGGGAGCATCTGGAAGTACTTAGAAGCACTGGTGAGAGCTACCGGAGTGTGTGGGAGGGTTGCGTATGGTGTCTGGACCGAATTACATTTTGCTGATGCCATTTTATTCAAGCAGCAAGGGACAACATTGCAGAGCTTTATGATCTTGACCGCTTTGAATCCGACGCAGAGCATTTGGTATTCATTGATTCCCGTCTGGCAGACAATAGGTATCTTGTTCCTGTAGTGGAGTGTGTGGAAGGTGATGTACGCAGGCCAAATCCAACGCAGAGAGACTGGAAAGCTGCTCACGAATGGCACGGGTCCACTTAACTTCCTGGCGGAGGCAATCCCGCAGTTCATCTGCATCAAATGTTATCATCGGGCGAATAACTGCGGGAAGTATGCTGATGTATTTTATATGTCCATGATTGACGTCATGCACGGTCATATACCCTCGCCACTGATCCTGTTTACCTGCACAGCATTGCGCCATGCTCTTGTGGAGTGGCAAAAGAACAAAGGTGTCCATACAAAAGCTTCCAATTTGAAGCTGAAAGAGGACAGACCTGATCATTCGAACTACGTCAACTACAAGTATGATGTTGGTAAGAATGCATCCTGCCACGCTGCAACGGGTCGCAAGTTGTTAACCTTGTCTGGCGTTGCAGACACGTATACATCCTTAATGAATACCTGGAACACACTACTGGAGTGCTACCAACAGACATCAGCAAAATGTCAATCCGTGCGGAAGTAACGCTCAATCCTCCCAGACAGTCCGGGTGACCTCACAAGTGCTTCTAAGCACTTCTAGATGCTCACAGACCCCCCTGGAGCTAAGCAATGTGCTCTCAGACTCTGCAAGAGCATTGTCAGAATGCTACGAGATTTGACTTATAGGATAGTCCAATTTTGAAGCGCCTGAGACCTCTCCACAGATCTGCGGGAGACTTCAAGGGCAGCCGAGACCCTCGCACAGCTCTGCGGGGAATGTCGATGATAGCTGAGACTGCGGCACAGCACTGCGGGAGACTTGGTGCCGTATTCTCACAGTAGTTGTTCTTACACAACCACAAGGCATTTCGTCTTATCATATTTGTCTTTGTTACAGTCACAAGATTTGCTACATCTTATTATGGAATGTATTGTATAAGTCTCTGTATATATATACATACGGTCAATCTGGCTGCAGATGGTAGTGGAGCATAATCGGAGGAGAACCCGGACACGCCCATTTAGAGAACTTAGAGATGCACCACTTGGATGCCATCGTGGTGAAATGATGGAGCTTAAAGGCAGAGAGCCGACCAATGACACTCCGCCGCACCTCTCGCGACATCCAGACGGAATTCATGAGAGAGAGCGGTTCTGGTTCGCGGTGCGTAGGAATCTGGTGAGAACGTATGATACTACCTGGAGTTGTTGATTGACGCAATTGCATGGATTAATGACATCTCGGACTGAGCGAGTGAGACCATAAGTTGGGACAGATAGACTGTGTATTGTGATTGTATGATAAGATGAGATGGAAATAAGATGATGTCTATCTATTCCCTGTGACTCTGTCCACCTTCGTTACCCCTGTATTTCCGTATTCCCGCCATTGCTCATTCATGATGTACTTGAAGGCTGTGATTGAGCGAGTTTGGAGATGCACTTGAAGGCTGTGACCGAGCGAGTTTGGAGATGCAATTGGAGGCAGTGATCGTGTGAATTCAGAGATGCACCTGGAGGCCGTGATCGAGTGAACTTGAAGGCCGTAATTGAGAGTATTTGAGAAGACACTTGGAGGCCGTGATCAAGTACACGTAGAGATGCACTCCGAGATTGTAATCGATCGAGTTTGGACATATGCACTTGGAGGCCATGATCGTATGATCTTGGAGGCCGTGATCGAGTGAGTTGGGAGATACACTTGGAGGCGAAGATCGTGCGGACTAGGAGGCCGTGATCGTGCGAGTTTGGAGGCCGTAACCATGGGAGCCCAGAGATACAGTTGGTGGCTTGCATCGAGTGAGTTTGGAGATGCACTTCGAGGCCGTGGTCGAGCGACATTGGAGGAGTACTAGGCGGCGGTCAATCTGGAGGCGGTGGTGTGGGAGGCAGGCGCGACGGGAGCTAAGACTCTATTCATTGGTTAACTCCTAATTGTGGGAAGGTAGAGAATTGAATACAACATGGTCTGCCGGGAGATGAGGGACTAGCTGGGAGCGGGACACAGTCGATCATGGGATGATGCAGTACACAGTGTATGCTGTACTAGGTCTTCACTCTTGATCATGGCATGGGGAGATAGAGAGCGAGGACTTAACTTTGTGTTCTTAGGTGATGGTAGAGTTGAGCACATCAAAGATAGAGATGCGAGGGGATGGGGGAAACCATCATGACACACTACAACTTAAGAGAATTTTGTGTGCAAGTCAATTTACCATCCCTGATACAGCAGGTACGAGTCGGTATCCGGTGTGGAATCACACCGATTCGAGGTCTTCATAACCCAATGAGGCAAGTCGTACCCCTGATTGCGTATCTCCGCTCGTACCTTCCACATCGTTCTGATCTTCATACCCAATCCCTCTCTTTCTCATCTATAACTCTGTTATCATTGCAGAACACAAAGTTATGTCATCCCTTTCAATCACTCCATGTCATGATCATGAGTTGACACCGAGTACAGCATACACTGATGCACAGCATCCACCCTAGAGTGTTCGTCTTCCCTACATTCTCATGAATCCGAGTTGACCCCTGAATGTAGCGTTAGCTTCCAGCGTGCCTCCCTACACTATCGACCGCCATCAGCCAGCTCTCCATGAGAGCTGACAGGTAAAGTCACCTTGTCATATTCCCAGGGTTGAGAGTTAACTAACGGATGAATAGAGTGTCAGCACCGAGCGCGCCGTCCATCAACCGCCTCTAAGTACTCGTCCAACCTCGCTCAATTACGTCCTCCAAGCTCGCACCACCACGGCCTCCAAGTCCATCTCCAAACTCGCTCGATCACATCCTCCAAGTGTCTCTTTCAACTCGCATGATTACGGCCTCCAAACTCGCTTGATCACTGTGTCCATGTGTATCTCCAAACTTGCATGATCACTGCCTCGAAGTTCGCATGATCACGCCTCCAAGTGCATGTCCAAATTCACTCGATCACGTCCTCAGAGTGTATCTCTGAGTTCACTCACTTGTCATTTCCAGGCGCACCTCAAATTGCTCTCAAGCACTGCCTGCATCCAGTCCAGATATACCGTGTGTAGATGGGTAGCTATATAGATACATAGATACATAGATGGGAATACAAACTGAATACATGAATTTTAAAAATTGTTGAACGATAAGTAGTAGCTATGATTTCCAGGCGCACCAGCAGCGTTCCCAAAGAAGATGTTGTTTTTCCACATCTGCTCTGCTGTGACTCAAGGTGCTCCCAGACATATTGCCGGCGCTCCCAGGGTTGTCGCCGGCGCTACCAGGTTCTCCCAGGCTTGTCATCGGTGCTCCCAGTTACTCTGAAGGCCGGCAGCAATGCCTTCCTTGGGTCTGATACTCTCCTGAAATTGACGCATCTAAGTTTACACTCCACATCCTCACAGACACTCCTGGAGGTTTCCAGTGAGTAAAATACATTGTGCTGATGGAGGGTGTATAACAACACTCTTGCGACAGTCAAGCATCAGATCCAACAGGTGGAGAAGCCAACGCCTGCCATGGTCATCAGTGAGGAAGCAGCCCCTGTTGACAATGCTATTCTTCTTGACTGTTTGACCTCAGAAGTAGCACTTGAGGAGCCTGATATCGGAAGGACTGACCCAGACATCTCAATTGACAACAATTGTACTGATGAGGAACTGCATTTCGGGATGCCAGGGGCCAGTGGGGATTACAAAGATGCAGGTGACAAAAATGACGAGTGCGATGCCATCCCCACCGCCAGCCGGCGACAACGGGCCGGGATTCAACTTGTGAGGTTTGACCTGGTAACGTGTGGATTTGACCGGTTGGAGGGTACCGATTGCGATGATGCGGATGCCAATGATGAGGAAGAAGCATCGCTAGCCGATGATGGATCAATGCAGAATGAGGAGGACAGAGGGCATAGTACTAGACAGTGTGAAGATTGGACATGGCGATGATGCGGATGGAGATGAGGAGGAAGAAGCATCACAAGCCGATGATGGATCAACCCCGAATGTGGAGGACTGAGGGCATAGTACTAGAGAGTGTGAAGATTGGACATGGCGATGATGCGGATGTGGATGAGGAAGAAGAAGAATCCAAACCCGATGATGGATTAATGCAGAATATGGAGGACTGAGGGCATAGTACTAGAGAGTGTGAAGATTGGACAGTATACTTCACACCTGTAAAATACGATAATGGCGAAGCTAATGCTACAGCAAGCGATGTATCTGAAGTGAACACTGTATTTTAATTCAGTGACAACATCTTACAACTAACCATATATGGGGAGAGTGTGGCATCAGATATATAGCAATAGCGGAGAGGTCAAATGTGGCACTTGGCAGGAGAAAGGCATAAACATCGCCAGGCATTGTGTAAACGGCTCCAGCATGACTTCAGCCCCTGAGAGGAGTGTAACACACTTGTCCGTCTGATGGTGCGTATACGTCAGCTGAATTCAGGGTGCAAAGTGAAGGAGGTATGTATGCAACGCAAAGAGTCGCCTGGGCGAGGGGAAGCATGTAATTCTCCGTCAGAGGGTATGCGATTCCGTCAGAGCCATCAGAGCCGGCCGGAACACCCGGGTGTTTCTGATGGAAACTATGGTCGTTGCTGATGATCATCTTAGACAGATTATGCATCAGCCCAACTGAAGCCATATGCCAGGGAGATGAACCATATATGCAACACTCCCCCCTCTTGATACGCTCCGGGGAGCAAGAAAACAAACAACCAACATCAGCAAAAAACATTTCCGTCCGGGCGGAATGGCTCCGTCAGAGTGGACGCGCTCCGTCAGAGCCGTCAGAGACACCCCGGTGGCGGATTACTCCGCGCCCGGCGTCAATACAATGCGTCGCGTTGCATATCGCCCTCCGATCGCCGTTTCGCCGTTTCTTCTCGCTCTGT
>Ga0307512_10000533_pt1 | contig 55940 bp, 72 predicted proteins | sample 14_EM_MG_FD_200267 | JGI IMG/M metagenome (GOLD analysis project Ga0307512, IMG submission 200267) | Populus trichocarpa ectomycorrhiza microbial communities from riparian zone in the Pacific Northwest, United States - 14_EM | ecosystem: Host-associated > Plants > Roots > Unclassified | place...
CCTGCGGTACAGGTATTATTATTGTACGGAATGGTCGCGGCGCAGTACGAATCTGAATCGGAAGATCTGAGAAAGAAGGGGGAAGGGGGGGATCAAAAAAAATAATTTGAATTGTGTTGTTTTGGTTTCGAGGTGAGAGAGGATGAGATCTGCTCCCCTGTGGTGGTGTGCTTGTGTGGTGTATGTCTTATGAATTGTAATGTAACACTTTACCTTACCTCTTGTCGCCCGCCCGCAACGCTGTCATATGCCATCCCCTTCCATCGCCAGATCCCACACCGCCCCTCCGTTTCCCTACCATCCATATATCATAATATCCCCGATTATGCCGTCCCTCTTATACCCGTCTCCCCTCCCCATTGTCCTCGCTTCCCCCCTTTTCCTTTTTGCGTTTCCCTCCCCATGATGCACCACACCCCCCACCCTCTCTCCTTCCCTCTCCTCGACCAATGGGCCCCTTCCTGGCCTGACGTCCCCACCTTCACCAAACCCAAACCGGACCCTTCGTGGTTCGCCTACCCGTACCCACCCAATCCTCATCCACCATCCCGCAGGCGGCCATATCCCCGACTCGAACAGACTGCGGCTAGTCTGACCTCGTCCAGACCCACGCACACTCATTCTTCCCGCACGAGGACACACCCGATACGTACTCAGGTGCCTCCCGCTCTCTCTGCGCTACCTGCGCTTCCCATTTCTTTGCCGATGCCGGCGCTGGAACGTGAGTCTTGCCTTTGCCGATTTGGGGTTCTGTCCTCAATTGACTCGGGGGAACTACTCAGCAGCGACCGTCTCCCCCTCGGATTCTGGATCGCCGATGTCAACGGCTGCGCTACTCACACCTGCGCCGGAGTTTCTCCATGTGGTGTGCAATGCGCCATTATTGGCACCCAAGCCCCTTCCCTATCGCCCCCCTGCGTTTCTTGACAGTTTTGAACTTCCCGACCCGGACGAGGATCTTTCACACCCGCCGTACACGCGATCGAGCTCGAAGCGAAAGCGAGTACGAGACGGACAGGACAACCTCGTTGCCACTTCTCCCACTTCTAAGCGACGTGCCACCGAAACCGTATTCCGAGGCCTGAACGGTCCCAGATCGCAGCGGCGGTTTTCAAAGTGACTTGCCCCGTGGGCCGTGGAACCCTCTTTTTTTCTTTTGCAGTAGTACATTACATTCACACCACATTGAAATTTCGTTCATTCATCGTAAGTAGCCCGATTATTCCGCAGTCCCCACGCGAGCGCTCACTTTCCGCTGGTTCCAGATAGCACACCCATTGCACATACATACAGCATACATACATAACATGATTTCGGCACATGCATTCGTTTATTAATAGAATCGCAATGACACGCTTCTCACCGGCAAGGGCATGAATTGCTGGCCATCATACCCGGCCGACGTCCCGTCTGGTGACGTCCGCCAGTGATATATTGAGCGCCTTGGAGCACGGGTCCCCTTGTCTGGGCCTTCTTGTCCTCGTGAGCTCGCTTTCTCTGGAACATGCAAAGTGCCCCGTTCGATGCGGATATCAATGGGCGTTTCCCTCCTCCCCCGACTGATGAACACTGATGCGGACGCCACAGTCGGTCAGAGAAGTCGTATTCTCGTACCAATAACGAATATATCCGTGCCCGTCGCCTGCTGGCATGAATGGACGTGGCCTGGTTTCACATGGGCACCTGATCGATCTTACGCTTCTGCCTTGTCGGCTACGGCCCTTGTGATTAAGGGACCTGAGTCGATGGCTTCACAACAAAAGCACAAAGTGCTGTATCCATCTCCGGGAAAATCTGTGAGTATGCTTGGCGGCTCGTGGCAGGGTGCTTCCACATCCAGAAGCACAATATGGAACGCCGATTTCATAATGTGATACCTTGACACGAGTCACACAACCCTTGGGTCGCTAATGCAACAATATGACTACCAATGTGAGAGGACTGTATTGCTGTGAGACAGGACTGGGCACTGTTTCGTGTGGGTGTGTTGTTCGAATTGCATATCCACGCCGGACTAACTGCATTGGGTTTGATTTTGTTCCGCCCAGATTTAAAAATTTCGGTTGCGATATCCAATCGAGGCGAATCATGGGCGCTACGATCCTGTAACTTCTCATCCCATCTGATTCATTCGATATGCAGCTCTATGTATTGTATTGACAACTCCCAGCATCCGCCCGCTTCTGATGATCACCATCACCCACACCTCTTCAGACTCGTCTCTCAGGCTGTCAGCTGCATCCCGTCATCAACTATATCGGCTTATTTACTCAAGCATAATCACCTTTCTCGCCGCACTTGCCGGGCTCTACCATTACACCTCCTCCGAGGAGCTCCGCTCGGAGCTCGTCGATGACTTCCGGCGTTATATTCTATACTGCCAACGGAGCTCTAGCGAGCGCGATGCGCTCGCTCAATGTATCGGCATATCTATCCGAGCTCGGACCCTTCCGCCTTGCTTTGCGAACACGTCCAGGAGTACTCCTCGTCACCGCACCCAGAGGGGGGATGAGGAATGTCGGGGCGCAGCTCACCACCCGCATCGTGGTCTCTCACGCCCGAATTTGGTGCGCCCGCAGATGTCTGTCCGTGCACACCGAGCCCGCGCACAGCGTGTCGTACCTCACGTGGTGCGGAAGACGCGGACCCCGTACGAGGTCGAGGCCGCGGTCGCGGGGCTGTCGGTACCGGCGTGCGGAGGTAGATCCGGATCCGGTCGTTCATGGCGCGGCGGCAGCGGGCAGCATGACCCTTGTCATCGGGCGCCCGGCGCAAGTCGTCAATAAGAGATACGCCGACTCTGCAAGCGCAACTCCTGGAAAAGCGTTGGAAGTGCTCGAATGTGTTCAACGAGATACGCGCTCTCTTTTCTCCCTCTCCCTCTCCCACTTCCCCCCTCCCCTCTCCTCCCGCTTTCTCTTCTCTTAGGCGGAAACTTACGTGTGACTGCCTTGTAGTTGGGGTTTGGGGAGGTCGGTCCTGGGTGCTCTCTCCAACGCCAGCCCGCATGTCCCAAAGCGAGGAACATCATGCTGTATTGATGAGAGGACTGCTGTTCGACACAAAACCGGTCATCGTTCTTCGCCACACACGCCTTCCCCCAGAGGTTTTGTCATCGGAATCTGCGAATCCGAAGCTAGCCGACTCTTTTGCAGCGTACATTGACCGCCGCCCGTGGCGGTTCTGCCAGCGCAACGTGGTGATGTTGACCTCGTGCTCTTCAGGGGTCTGTCGATATTTTTATTTTTGTCTTCGGTTCTTTCCACTTGCGTTGCGCCCCCAACGTCGACCCTCACTCGTGACAAACGGCACGTTTCCTGCGCCCCTTCTGCCATTGCAGAAAGCGCGGCGCTTTTGCAGGACTCCGCCGGGGACAGATCGCCCCCTGGGGCCTATCGACCTTATGCTCGCCGATTGCGGTCTTCTCTCCATGAGTACTGTACAAGGGCAACGTGAGGAGGGTGCGTATGTTTCCTCGCACCAGTCCCTTTCATCACCCAACGTCCCTTTGGGACCCTTTGTAACTTCCCCACTGACACTGACACCTTCAGTTGGCATCGCTAGACCTTCTGTTCGGGACAAATCGACGTAAACGGGACATTACGTTACGCTCTGGAACCTACAGTACCATACAAGTCACTACTTTCCATCCCCTCCGTGGGAGTCCAAATTTTGAGTGCCTGGCCAACTAGCTGAAATTTAGGAGGGAAAATACCGATTCTGCCATTTTTGGGTTTTTCGGGCACCTATTTCATATTTGAATTTAGTTTAGCAGTTAGATGTCCCTATAGAATGAGCAAAATAGACATTAAATTACAGTTTGTGAGTGTTTTTTGACTTATCCTCGCGCAAATAATCTGGCTCCCAGTGCAATCCATATGCACTTGGTTTCGACAAATGGTTGTATTTTGAAGGAGAGGCCCGAACAAATTCCTGGTAGGTGAGAGGTCGGAAAGTGCGCTTCACCGTAGTCCATGTAGGCGTTTACACTTGACTGTTGCTAAGGCTGGTGCCGTCACTAACGTCACTGTCCTCTGCATGACGGGGCGTTATGTTTTGGCGCGCTCAGCGTTCAGGCGCCGCATTGTCCTTTACTCATCATCTGTCACTCTCTGATCCTCTGCTCTTTATTAGCTACGGCTGTGAGGTCTGACAGGGTTTCCCTGTCCTCCTTGCCGATATTCGACCTCCTTTGTAGGTAAAGACCACCAAGGCCATGAGTCACCATATGTGCGAGTCGGCAGCTCCGTCGATAACATTGAAACCAGACACGAGTTCTCCAACGAGCGGGGCATCTACATCGAAGGCGAGGTTGACCTGTCCAGTCCCTGAATCTCAACAGTAGTTTCAATCCAGGTTGGTATCGGTGTTCGGGATTGCTTCTACATAGGCCACGACGGGAAGGTTATCTATCTGAACGCAGGAGTTGGAAAGCCCCTAGCGCATTCCTGACATATTGAATCAATCTATTCATGGTTCGACGTAAGGTCACTGTGTACAGCGATGAAACATGAAAAAATGCATGAATTCTCAATGTGACGGCGTTGCTCAAGAAATCCAAGAAATGTTTTGTTGGTGTGGGGTCAACAACCCGCCCTACTCACTTGACTCACAATCAGTGGATGATCATCCACCACGCTCAATCTGCTGCCCAAGTAGGGAGCAGGCATACGATATGGTTGCCAGAATGATAACCCAGAGATAACCCCAGAGGATTTTACTTCTCGCCAGCGACGAAAAGAGCAAGCTACAGGAATTCGTGCGTCAGACATCGATCCTCTATATAACCATTGTCTTTGGTTGTCCACATACCTTACGAGAGCAGGGCAGAACGAACGCGTCAAGCACATCGCGAACAGGACAAGTCCGTTTGTCGCCCCAAGAGAGTCCGGGGTTGGCGCGTTCTCCTTGACCAATAATATGCTGACCCTGGAATCACCGTATTTCAGCTTCCCTACAAACAACGCAAGTATGCATCGACGCACGCAAATGCCAGGCATGCCAGCCTCGACAACGCTAACAGAGCCGCGATACCGCACCAAACCAGTGCCTGTGCACGGACATCCGCATCTGTCAGGTGTAGTGCCCTCTCCGTCGTTTGATCCATTATCGGAAGACCGGTTCGAGCCATGATATTAAGAAGTGGTAGCGCGAGAAAGCAATACGGCCAAAGGCCCAGACATCTGTTGTACAAGCGTACATGGTCGCAGCGCGCGAGAAGGATGGGTGTGAGGAACAGTTGGATGACTATAGAGATAAAGCCTGAGATTGCGAGGCAATAGCCGATCTGCGCGGCCTGTCACCAGTAAATTAGCGAATGCCCAATGAAGTAAGACATGAACATACAGAGAGTGCGAGACCGCCCGATTCCAATGGGGAGTAGCAGAAAAGGACAAAGAGTACGTCAAAGGCCGTGTATGTGAAACTAAGTCCGGCCGCAGAGAAGCTAAGGGCTCGTATGATGGGTACTGAGATAAGCATTCTGAACGTATACGGCCCTGATTTTTGTTCCTGGTGTTCATCCGTTATTGGGTTGGGAATGGGAAGTCCACGGCGTTTACTGGGCAAAGTCTACGGTGATAGGTGAGCACGTGGGAATTGAGCTGTGAGGGAGGGAGAGCCGACCTCCTCAAGGAAGACATAACCAAAGATAGCGCCAATTACAGAAGTGACGGCTGCTATGCAACCGGGAAGGAAATAAGGATAGGCGCGGAAAAAGTCGTAATTGAATAACTTAGGGAATGCGTTGGCAGGATTTGAGAATGTTCCACCTATGAGGGGACTATCGGGCTGGGTGGTCAATAAAATCGAGGCAATTAGAGACATGTATTACCCTATGACAGAACCGACTGGCCAGGCAAGAGCGAAGATGGGTAACGCGATGGCCTGGTTCGTGGAGTCCGTAATTTCACCCAATACCGAATAGATAACGGCCGTGTTGCCCGAGAAGAAACCACCTGCAATGATGGATATAAGCCACGCGGTAGATTGATACCGACCCGAAGTGACTGACCGATGCAACGAACGAGCAGAATTCCAGGAAGCGTCCGCTGTAAGCCAAAAAGTAATGTCGCCAAACTGACTCCGATAATACCGACGAAAATGACAGGTCGGCGACCGATTACGTCTTGATAAAAAATCAATGACGTAAGACGTAAGAGATCAAGAAATCAAATAACAACAAACGATCGCACCGGAGAGCCGAGCCCACTGATAAATTGAGAAAAGGGAAGAAACGGAAAACGCGCTCTCGGCCAAGCCACTGTAGAAACCGACACGAAGAGGATCGCTCGTGAGGTGAAGGTGAGCCATCATCTCGTTGATGTAGGGAAAGATTTGGGTAAAGGCGATGGGGTCGACGAGACGAATGACGCATAGACAGATCAACTGAGCCTTTGGGAGCGGGGTGGACACGGACTGAATCTTAGACGGGAGGGAGAGCGCCTGAGACTCTAGAGTAACGGGAGCAGCGTGTGCCAGAAGAGGAGAGGATTCATCTTCAATCGTACGATGATCGTTATGGACGGCGGGGCGAGAGGAAACGTAGAGCTGACCACGCTGTGCCATATGCTCGAGTGGAAGGAGGATGACGAGCTGGGAGAAAAAAGGGATTCCATCGAGCGAAGGCGATTATATATTGCGGTTGACAATTTTAAGGTTGACCAGTTTACGTCGCATGTGCCATCGTCTTTGAATCGCGGTCCCTTCGAATCCCGACGACCCGACGACGTACCTCGTGTCCTCGTGCCCAGCCTTTGTACTCTCGAGTCTCGCCCTCGCTCGATCGCTCGAAGCATCGCGAAAAGACACATCACCTGATCGTGAAACTCTATTTCCTATCTCGTGTTCTTTCCCCATCCCTCCTTTGTCCCCGCCTCGCCTTGCCCTTGCCCTCATTTACTCACAGTTGCCTGCCCCTTGCCCTCGCATATCGCCCCCCCTCAGTTTTCACGTCCGCGCTACGCTCATTATCATGCCGTCAAACACAGACAATATTACTCTCGTCGCCCCACGTCCCGTTAGGTTATCCAACTCCAACTTTTCTATTCATCTCCCCTCTCCCTACCGCCAACATCCCCGTCGGATCGCCTCGACTCCCGCCGATTCAGTCGACAGATTGTTCTCCGCTGACACTCCCTCGGACGACGATCCCCTCGTCCACTTGGACCCTGATTCAAAATCTCCGAAAGCGTCTCCTCGTGCATCGCCAAAGTAAATGCATATCCATCCTCCCGTCTTACACCTTCCCAACCTGGCCCCGCCGCCCCTTTGTGTCCCTCGCTAACCTATTTCTTATCAGATCTAGTTTGCCCTCAGAAGCGCTCGAAGAATTTCTTTCCATCCTCAGGCCATCCCTCTTCCCTCCACGCTCCCCCATTCTCCGCCCCCTTAGATACCCAGTTTCGTCCCTCCACGATCGCACTCTTACCTTACCGTCCAAGCCTCTGGGCGGGATCGACAACCTCACTGTACTCCCGCGGGACGATTCTCGCACTCCCGTGAAACAGTCAGGTGCTTCCCTCAGCTCCCGCGCTCCCCAACTTTGCGAGAACGAAGAGAATGACGTGAGACCAGAAACACCCACACGATTTTTTAGTTCCGGTCCGTTAGGTATGCCATTTGCGTCTTCACCTCACCTTCCGCATTCTTTCCGTCCTTAGCGCCCATAACTCGTATCGCTGACATTCATATCCTGACTTATCGATAGCTTCCCCCATCTCCCGCATACACACTCGCAATCCCTTTCAACGTCACGCATCTTATGAGACCTCGCTTGTCCCTGCTCCTTATCTCCCGCAGGATCGGGCCCTCTCTCCAGCCTCAGTTGCCCTGCCGTCTCCCACCCCGAGCGAGCTCGAGTCACCTTCGGCGATCTGACCGAAATCAATTTGTTTTATTTTCCCCTTGTGTCCGCACTTTCGCGATGCTCTGATGCATCTTGGGACTCGTTGCATTTTATCTCCACGTTTTATTACTGTACATCTCGACTATTCCCAGACATACACCTTTGGATGTTTTATCCCCATTGTGTAGCTCTATTATTGTCAGAACCTCGCCTGCCCCGCTTTATCGTCTAAATCCAAGAACATATCCACTAGTACTTATTTTACATATGATATTAGGATCTCTTTTGCCAGGTATATTCGTTCCTTTTTTTGTATGAAATCCCTGTATTTATTTGTCTCGTCTGAGGTTCTGGAAAAAACGTTATCGGTTCCTTATCTTCCTGGTCACGTGAATTCTCTTTTTGCCACACTTGCACTTACGACTTAAGACTCACTGGCACCTGGTCCTTGGCTTCCAACCTATCCCCGCGCTCACTCCTACGGTGGTAATGCTTGGCTCATCGATAAAGTATCCGAAATCTAGTCTTTGGCTTCTTTAGCTCCCTTAATGATCCCGCTTACAATTCCCTTCATTTCTGCCCTTTGCCGTATACACGGATCCCATATTCCACTGGCGGCCACAGACGGTCTTCATAGAAGCGCAAATAAAGGGGCGGAGACCGTCGACTTCCAATCTGCTGCTCCGCGCACTGCGCTCACCATCTTGGTCTGGCGTACTCCTCGGTAGCGAACAGCGTAAAGTCTCGTACTCCTTTCGTTCACGCAAAGCCGCAACTTTGAATGTCATCTCGTCGGGTCATTTCACGGAATTTCCATGCTTTGAGAACCAGCGCAACCGGGGGAAGGGAGTAAACTTTGCGGCGAGCACCGCCATCGTCGCAGGAACGATCGTCATCACGATCGTATCCACATATTTACGCATCGCGCCCCCACCGTATCACCGGGCCCTGTGCCGTATCTCGTCCTCTTTCAGTTCTGTTCGGAACTATAGTAATCCCCTCATGACACACACGCAACACATCATAACACATCATAGCCTATCAGCGGATGCAACCTGGGGGGATCGCAGGTGGCCTAATGGGGTAAAACGATCTGGAAGACGAGGTTCTATGCAAGGGGCGGGTTGTATTTTTGGGGTTGGGAAGATGTGGCCGTTCCACGCCGTTCGTTGGTCAATGAAAGATAAACGCGTATTTAGCTCTCTTGTGTCATGGAACGACAACAGCCGCGACATCTGTTTGGGTCCCTGCGTGGTCCCGGGACCGTCTGGGACCTGCCGACAAAATTGGCAGGCGGTTCTCTGCTGTTGGGATCATGCCGCACTCTTCCACCCGCCCTCCCAATTTTGCAGATGTGGATGTGGTGTGCTCTCAGGCTTACGCATTAAACAACGCTTCAGACATTGGCCGTGATTTGTCTGCCAGGAGCTTACGAGAGCTTTACATATGTCCGATCGAAGGTGGTCATCTTTTTTGTTTTGCCAATGGGCACGATATCCCATGACTCTCCGCAGCACCCTTCGAGCTCGCTAACCAGAGTGCCACGGGGTTCGTGAAACAAAAAGATTCTTCAACAGACTGCCACGTCAATGGTCACGTCCCTCAAGTCGCCTGTGATATGATACTAAAAAAGGGCGCTCTTATGCGCTGGATTTATTGTATAGTATACGATTGCGGAAAATGCGGAACATGGATCTAAAAGGAGTTTCGCTCTGTGTGGGACCCCGAACATTGTGGAATGATGACATAGTAAATGCCACCGATCATTCACAGCTTTGCCAATCCTGACGATGAAGGGACAGGATCAGGGAGCTCGTAGAGTGCGTCTAGCGCCGCTTTGTATTTGGTATATGCGTCCCGTCTACGAGGGTTTGGGAATGCGAGTATCAGACGTGAGAGTCGGACAAAACGAATGTCTGGCGCACCTTCGGAGTTTCAGCGTCGGCGTCAACGTGTTATCAGCTACACTAAAGGGGTCAAGGCTCAGGTGTATACGTCTGAGCTGTTCGAATCTTGAACAACACAGACGCCATTAGTCGAACCAGATTCAAAACCCAGGAGAATGACCCACCCTTTGAGAGTCTTTCCAGCTAATTCATTAAGTTCCTGCAGAAGACCATCCACGATCCGTGGGTCCCTACAGAGCTCCTCCAACGCCCGCGTATCTGCTGCGTCGACCCCATACCCGAGAATGCGCGAAGCGAAAGCAGCGAACTGCACCGGATCCGGAACGATTACCCCGATAAGATATGACTTCAAACCGTTTCCGTGGATGAAAACTTGCATGACGGTATGATTACGGGAGTATACGTCCTCGATCTTCTCCAACGCGACATACTCGCCCTGCGCAAGCTTCATGATATTCTATTTCCGAGCTGAGTAATATGTGCGGCTGATAGCGGCGTGCACTATGCGCACCTTCACGCGATCAATAATCCTAAAGCGCCCATGATCATCGATTTCTCCGATATCGCCAGTATGTAGCCAGCCCTCAGAATCTATAGCCTCTTTGGTGTTCTTTTCGTCTATCTCGTCTCGTCAGCGGCGCTCGACAGACTATACCTAGCTCCAAACTGACCTTTGTAGTACTGGATGAAAACAGACGGGCCCCGACTGCATATTTCTCCTCGAGGGAACGGTTTATCCGACGAAGTATAATTCATAGCCGGGACATCAACTAGTTTCAGTTCCACAGCTGGTTGGGGAGGACCGACGCTTCCGCTCGCCGTCGGGTCTCCCGGAAGGCCCCTTGTACTGAGGGCACTGTTCTCGGTCATGCCATAGCTATCACAAATCGATTTGGGGTAAAACACATGACCCGAGTGAGGTGTGTTACTCACCCTGAGGCGAAAAAGGTCAGATACAGGCCAAGAAAATAACGAATAGCTCACCTTCTACTATTTCACAGGCAAGAGCTATCTTGAGGAAGTCGAGCACTTCGGCGCTGATTGCAGCAGATCCGCAGACAACTAACTTCACGTTGCCTCCCAAAACGGTTTGAATCTATGCCACAACGGTCATACACGATCACACACGTGTTGAACACCACCATACCTTCCTGAATACTAATCTATCCCATAAAGGATGTGTGGTTACCCCCGTTGCATGTAAATTTTCGAGCTTTGTCTGGACGGCACGCCGGAATATGACGCCTTTCAAGCCAGGGACATTCCCAGCGACCATAGCAGCCTGGTATATGCGATTCAAAACTCGTGGCACAGAGGGGAAGTAATTGGGCTTGAGGGTTTGCGCATCCTCGAGTAGTCGAAGAGGGTCGCCCGTGAAAAAGCCGATAGCACCTCCAAGAGCAATGACAGCCATCTGATTGACTCGCTGCGGCCGATACTTAAGAGAGATGAGCGCGAACGATCAATTACCGACAAACCTCGTAGATGTGTGCCAGTGGAAGATAGGACAACAACGTGACGCGTTCCTCAGGGCCAATAGCATATCCGTAGAGATTTGATTGAGCCGCCATAGCCAAGTTACCATGGGTGAGTAAAGCACCTAAACAAAGTGGGTAAATCGAGGGAAGTGATCAACCAAATTTGTTACCTTTCGGTACACTAGTAGTTCCCTGGTCAAGCGATCAACCTCAGTTAGACTAAACACCGCACCTGTTGAACGAAACTTACCGAAGTGTAGCAAATGGTGGCAAGGTCATTGTGTGAAGGTTTGGTAATATCGCGACAGTGCTTCTTCCCGAGCTCTTCCACTGGAGGAGCGTTAGTACCTAAAATCAAACCCAACAGACGACGTATGACCTACAATCGCTTAGTCCTTGGAGTTTGATACCCTGGGTCTGAGACCATGCCGCTGCGAACTGTTTGGTTTCGGATTCTAGTTCATCCATGACCACAATGAGCTTTAGGTGGGGGTGATGCGGCGCTGCCTTGAGTAGTGTGGCCAAGTGGTCAGAGGTTGTGAAGATAAGGGTAAGATGAGCATGGTCGATGCTAAACATCATCAGATCGTCCGCAATTTGTCCGTAATTATAAGTCTTACATGTATTCTGGGAGGTATCAAAGTTAGTTCCGGGTGAATCCTGTCTTTGGGTCTCACGGACGCACCGACAGCTTCATCTCCAAGGGTGTCATAAAGGGTGACTCCGACCTTTCCATACGCATTTAACGCCAGTTCAACGAGCACACATTCTGGTTGAATGTTGACGTTGAGCGGCAGACTGAGGCGGGCCAGGAGCAAGAAACTTACCAGGTCTGTTCGGACTCCAGATACCCACTGTGGGGTGTTCCCCACCACCCACTGATCTATTCTCAAAGAGATGATGAATAGCACTGCCAATGTGGCGTCTCCTCTCATCCGCCTGCGCGTATGTTTGCCAGACGTAGTGTCGCGCATATGTTAGAGGACTCTTTGAAATGACCGGACGATGTCCCAAGAATGTGTCATCCTTGGAAAGCGAATAACCGGCATCGAAGACCTCAGTAAGGGTGGTGAGAGAACCGGGAGTATCAAAATCCACATAGCCAAAAGTTGCTAGAATGAAGACGAAATGTTAAAATACAAGGGCGAGGATAAATGGGGGATCGACACACCGTTCCGATAGTGAGCTGGCAAAAATGAATTTTCGCGACGGTTACTAGCCAAGACGAGATCTATCGAGACGGTCACGCACCTGTCTGGCCAGGCCGCTTAGTTCCAGGGACTTCGAAGGCTTGTCGCTTGTAGTCGACGTTGTCCGGTATGGGGACTACCCTGTGAATTGCCATTGCTAGATAGATGGAAGAGCGTCTCTAAGCAGGCCAACGATTGTGCGGCGGCATTATAAGCAAACTTCTTTCCTACCGGCATAAATAAACCCGTAAGGGCCCTTCTTTCACAATCACGTGTGATGTTTTAAGTGTTTCTCGCGTACTCGTGACTCGATTGGATCATTCATCCCCCCTTTAAAATTATCCCACATCCTTGACATATATAGCAACTAGTTTCGCGTTCATTCACACGACCCTCACAAATAATACACTATGGAGCATTCAGAACGATCTACCGTAAAGACGCATGAGACACATCATCCAGAGTTTGTGAGTGCCCCAAAACTCACCTTCATGAATTCCTCGTAATTTATCGTAACCCATCCATCCCGGTCCGTGTCGGCACTTTATTTTAGATCACAGATCAGCACCCTCCGTGCAAGCGAAAGCAAACACGAGTACCGTTGGAAGGCTTCTGTCAACGTCTTCACCGCAACGCAAGCCCTTACGAAGCGATCGAACGTGATCCCTGGTGCAGGACCATACCCCGTGGACGGTCCAGATGCTTTATCGGTAAAAGCACGGCCCATCGCATCAAACCGACGTATAGATTCCACATGGGACTTACCGTATTTCTGCTCGATAAGTGTGAGGAGGCTCGGTGCGAGTCGGTATCCAAAACTCCGCAGAGCCTCGGCTAGCTCGTGCCCGTCGATTGTACCAGATCGATCCTTGTCAAAGTGCCGGAAAACGCCCTGCCAATCGCTGATGTACTTCCAGAGACCCGTGAATTCTTGTCATATTGACTCGTTAGTTGGGGGGCATTGACTTGGGTCTAGGAACCACACACACACCTTGAAATCCTATATTCCCGTTTCGATCCGTGTCCTAGATAGCGCTACTTAGCGTGGTCGTCGTCATAACAGTGACGACTTACGAATATATTCATCAGCATCTTCACGGTATCAAGGTCGAATCCTAAAGTAATGTGGCTGTGTAAGCATGGGAATGTGCCATTTTGACATAATCAAAGCGCGCGCTGCAAGGACGGAGAGAGACAGGCGCATGTTCCTCGAGTCACAATGGCGATGGACGTAGCTCGATCTCAGAACGATCAGAGTTGGGACACTCACTCGACCAGTTTCCTGCGATATACCAAGATCCGTCAGCCCGCATTCAAAGAGGATACGGGGAAACGACATTAACCATTCACCAACGCAGCTTGAAGCTCGGCCACGGAGATCGATCCAGACCTATCTGTATCAACCGCAGTGAACCATTGCCAAAGCTGTGGGTCTGCATTGTGGGGGGGAGTTGAATAGCTATGGCCGGTTTGGTTAGGATAAGGGGCTTGATATGCTCGAGAGGACGATGAAGAGCGGTGGACGCCACTAGCGTAGTTGGGAGCGTACATCAAAAGAGGACGAGAGTGGAAGAAGACTAGGGCAGAGGACGAAGAGTCAGCCAGCGCCATAAACCCTCTAAATTTAGACACACCGCCACTATTACAGTATAGTACTGCCTGCCTCAGATAAAGTACAGTACCTCTTGCTTTGTTCCTCTCCAGGGGCCGATGACCATGACAAATAATTCTATGCGACCTTTCCAATTCGAACCTGAAATTAACACTGCGTCATTTGGTGCTCATATGTACTAGCGTAGTACTTTCGGCCCTCCACCAGTGCCAGTGCTGGGCCCTCCCTTAATGTAGACAGAGGGCACGTGTCGGTCACGCACACTTTGCGCCCCACCATACGTACACATACAGCACAGCACCTATACACAGCGCGCTCAGGCTCTGGCAAGCAATAGGATCCACAATAACAAGTGTGAGGGAACTGTTCCTACCTCCGCAACATTCATGCTCGACCGCTGACGCTCTGCATCGGAAAAGGATTCTACCGTTTTCTCCGTCCTGGCGCTTCGGGGTGCACCTTACCATGTCTAGTCCCCATCTCAAGGCGGTCTTGTTTGATGTGCGTCTTTCTTTCCATCACGCCACCGTTATGTATGTTTACTCTTTCTCCAAGATTGGCGGGGTTGTTGTACAAAGCCCACTCTTGGCAATCCGTGACTACGAAATCGAGCATGGCCTCCCCAATAACTACATCAACTGCTTGATGTAAGCTCTCTGATGGAAAGTTCGGGGCCAAAGTGCTCATGAGGGATCACATATCCATTGCGCAGCACCAGAAGGGGCCCACAAGGGGCGTGGCAGAAGTTCGAGCGGGGAGAAATTTCCCTGTTTCCCTTCTATGAACAGTTCAGCCAAGAGCTGTCTGACGTGCATAACGGCAATAAATGGTACGTTGAATACTGTGAGAGGAAGGATATAGGTAAGCCATGGAGTCATTCTCCACAAACGTCAGTACAATTTTTAATCGGGTGACAGCATGTGCCGAGCTTCCGCAGAAGTTGTCCATCGACGGCCGGGAAGTGAGCCTAGTCCAACATTTAATGCACAGATTCTCACGAGCATGGCAGCTTTTCGGACGCATGATGAGAACGGGTCAGAAGGTGGACAAGTATTTCTATGAAGCCATCTTGCGAATCAGAGGTTCGATGGCCTCTTGACGCTCTTCCGTTTCGATTTATCGGCGTCTCCTACGGTTTCTTAGCGGCTGAACGTTGGCGCGTCATCGCTCTCACGAATAACTATTCGAAAATTGATGCAACATTCCTTGGCATCGATGACCGACACTTGACACGATACCCCGGTGTAACTCTAGAGTCCGAACTCAGGTTTCTTGGATGGGAAAGTGGCGCAGTTCCGCCACCTATTCGCGAACTATTTGACGATTTCGTGGACTCGAGCGAAGTTGGAATGAGGTGGGGCGACTCACTAATTGACAGCTAGTCCTGATGGGACCGAGCAAGGCACGCTAATCTCCGCTCTGTACCTTTAGGAAGCCCGAGCATCGGTTCTACCTCCTTGCCTGCGAAAGGAATCATATCCGGCCGCAGGAAGCTGTCTTTTTAGATGACCTGGGTTTGTAAGTCAGCACCTCTTTCCTTTGTTGAAGATATCTTGTTGTAATCGCATCTTGCCGTGGTTGACGGAGTATGACCATATGACATCTCACAGGAATCTCAAAACCGCCCAGGAGCTTGGAATGGAAACCATACGTCAGAATCTTGCTTTTTTCCGTCTGAACAATCCAATGTCTGATTCATAACATTCGTTGATAGATGTGCCGATAGGCGGCGCAGTGTCCGCCCTTAGAATATTAGGGGACAAATTGGGCATAAACCTGACGCAAGACTTGGAATCCGAAGCAGGTGTGCCATCAAAACTTTGAACCACTCCGCCATAGTGGCCTCTCCTCCGTCTACGCCGCGGAGTACATGTCGAATTTGGAAAAAGTGTTAATTAATCCATCTAACAAACGTTCCTATGTTCTATGTTCTCAAGGAAGCAGCAAATTAAAACGGCTTGTCCGAGGCAGGAATCTTGTCCTCGTAGTAGTTGCTGAGCTGTGGCAGGGAATACGATCGGAGAGAGAAGTAAACGCGAGGAAAGGCGGAGGCGGAGGACGCACCACAGGTATCTTGAGGAGCAAGGTTCTTTTCACCTTTGGCGTCACAGAAAGGAGCTGGCGAAAAAGGGGGCATCTCGTTCAGAAAGAAAGAGCAGTGCATGAGAACTGGGGGGACGCACGAAAACAAGGGCGGTGCCCGCCCCTACGCCCCAAACGCCGAGGCTTCCTGACCATCGTTTTGCTGTCTGTGAAATTGTGAACAGGTGGCATGGCACGGAGAAGTAGAATGATGTACATCGAGGGTGAAGCTTCCCAGTCTGCGGGTTGCGGGAGTCGGATAGTAGGCGAGACGGGACATGGTGCGAAGTCAAGTTGTCGTCCGGTTGCGGTCAAGTTTGTGAGCGAGAAAAGAAAGGTCGTGAGAGCCGCGGCCGGCTGAATCCGGGGGATGTCCGTGAGCAATTTCGGAAGTCGGACACAACACGGACTGGACGTGCCCCCCTCCTCTCCTGTGTTGTCGTCTTCGGCACCTTCATTCTTCCTTATTTTTAATTACGACCCTTTGTTTTTTCTTTTACGTTCGTTCGTTCATTAGGCTTCGCCGACTGTTCATCGCCTCGTCTGACCAATTTTGAACCAGGTCCATGGCGAATCCTCGGCAACGTCGCAAAGCTCGCTCCTCTCACAAACCGGTACATCATTCGAGGCAAGCGAAGAAGCTCCTCAGGAAGCAGCCTCGTGCGTTAGGCTTTTTGTGGAGATGTCCGCACTACCGACGTTCATTATGAATTCTTGATATTCATCAAGCCATTCGGGGTCCAAAGATATTACAGGAAGCATGGGACAACCATAAAACGGTCCGACAAAAGTACGTATACACAGTCCGTGACGGGGAATGATTGATAATTGACGGGGAAACTCGCCACGGTTCTTTTTGCTAGTTACGCAGCACTCGGTTTGGCCGTTTCGCTGAACCCCAACACATCTGGGGGCTCGGAACGCGCCGCTTCTGTCACAGAAGCACGAACTGTAGCAAATGAGGCTCTCTCCATTGAAGGGTCGGACCCAGCGGTGTCGATGAGCGGCGGGAGCGATCGTGACCTTCCAAAAGGATTAGGACGCATTGTGAAAGACGAAGCTGGGCAGGTTATCGCCGTCGAGACCAATGACGATGTCGATCCGCCTCCACCTGACCATCGGCTGGATCTCGTCGAGGTAGCGGCGGCGATCCGTACACAAGAGTGCCAAAGGTGGACATCATTCAGTACAACGTCTGGGGCTGGAAAGCCAAATACTGATCTAATTCTATGTAAGTGTGGAAACACTGATGGCTTCTGGAGATAACCGTTTTGACCTGCGTTTACATTGAATCATTTTCGCCGCCGTCACGATCGGAAGTGCAACCTGACACCTTTCATGCGCCCGTTCCGAGGTTCTCTTCCGATGGTAAATTGGCATTCCTGCAGAGATTGATATCGAAACATGGCCGCGACGTGGCAGCTATGATGCGAGATCGTAGGATGAATCCTGACCAGCGGACGGAAGGGGAGATACGCCGGGCTATCAGAATGGCTGGGGGGTTTGAGAAATTTGGCGCGCAGCTGTCATAACAGGGTCGGGAGATGCGCAGACCCATTCCCGGTTAACAGCGACAGCCGTTTCGCAATATGTTAAGGATAGCCTATTTTCGGCGGACGTTAACGTTCCCAGGTCGTCATTTAATGAATCTCTACTATCTAAACGACAAAAGGGCAAGAAGAAGAACAAAGCAATTTGAGGGGTACGTGTGTTCGTCGAAAGGGTGCTCACGCTTGCGAGCGTTTCGGGGTCTATCGCGTACTGGGAACATTCAAAGCAAGGCGAGGGGGTATGCCAGGATTGGAAAAGGACAGGGGGGACGGTCTCGACACGGGGACATGGAACGTGTGGCGAGGATACCTTTTCGAGGAAAGGAGATAAACTCAGAGGGAGGAGTGCGTGTGGGAGGATAGAGTTTGGTAGGTGGTGCCCAGGAGGCTGGACACGAGGCGAGCCGAGGAACAGGGAAGTGACAGCTCGAACGAAATTACGACATCGAGTACGATGTAAACCGAAAACCGAACGAGGCATGTGGTCTGGTCCAGTGCCAGGATACTATGACGGGCACCCGTGACGGGGAAAGGAGATAAAGACATGGGGCGTGGACATAGACGTAGACGTACAGTTCCAAGAAACCCGTCGACGGTAAACGTTTGGCCTCTCCTCTTCCGAGCGCACGTCTTCCTTCTTCATTCATCCCAAAACCTTCAAATATCCCTCCCATTTCCACTCCTTCTCGCCCCCCATCGCCGCCATCTCTTCCCCAAATCCCCGCCCCCTCCCACCCTAATCTCTCACACACACAGACGATGCCTCTCAAGTCTGCCGCCGTCCCTCGAAGTCCAGGCTCTGTCACCCCTCCGTATCCTTCCACCGCTACTACCACTGCCAGCAACCGCCGATCGTCTTCACAACCAAAGTCCTCTCGTCAACAGTTCTCGGCCTGTGGGGCTTGCCGCATGCGAAGGTATATTAGCCTAGCCTAGCACTAGCACGAGCACGCTTACTTATCCGTGGGAAAAAACCAAAAACAGGGTTCGCTGTGACCTGAAAGACTTGCCTTTTTCGAGCACAGGCACCCAACCTCAGTGTTCGAACTGCAAAGAGCGCGGCCTCAAATGCGTGTACGTTTGTTTCGAACCTGCCTCTTTCCCTCGTCCACTCACTCACAGGGTCGCTTCTTCCAGTGATGAATTTGCCGAAGTCAAAGCCGTCAAATTACTAAGGCGCGGCCGCCGCCTCCAACAGGTCGAGTGCGTACACTCAACCCCCTTGCTTTGTTGCCCTTTTGTTCAACCGTACGCGCAGGGCCGTCTATGGCAAATCTATCGACGAGGACGGTGGTCTCTTTACCGCCCCCTCCCTCTCGCCAGGGTTCATTCCCAAACTCAAACCTGAATTTTTCTCGTCCGCTTTCTTCCGCCGATTCCACATACAGCGTAAGCCATGTTCAACTTCTCACTCGCCCATCCTTCGCGCTTATCTCTCGGTCCCCTGGTACAGATCCTATCATTGACCCATCTGAGTTTTGTGCCCGATTCTTCGAGTTCAGCAAGGGAAACTGCAATGCCCTTGGCATTCCGGGCCAGCTTATCGCAATGTTGCTTGCCGTTTGGGCGGCAAGCTTCGGCGTTAATGAATACGGCATCGAGGAGCTTCATCACGGCGAAACCGCCATCCGCACCCGTCGTGAGGCTACCAATGAAATGGTTCAAGAGATGCTTCACTTGGTTGATATTCACGGTATTATGAGGAAGCCCTCCTGGGATGGTGTCCGTGCCCTGCACCTTTTGTTGCCTTTAACACAAGGTACGTGATTTATGCGCTTTATGCGCGATCTCTCAACACCTTATCCCCATGCCTCCCATCCAGAGATCCAGTCCCCCATGGAGCGGCTTGTGATGTACGAAGCTTTGATTAGCCAGGTTTTCACCCTCTGCAGCTTGGCATCGGTTTCTTCTGTTGGAAGCGGTCAAGGGCAGGCCGTCGATATCCTTGTCCGTGCCCGACTCTTTTGGTATTCGCACATCGTAGAGGGCGTCACTACCGGTCTTCGCGGCGGTCGTCTGCTCATGTAAGCCCGGATTCGTGCATGACCGGTGTTAGAAGCTCACCCGCTTTGGCAGCTCGGATGATGACCTTGCGTCGTTCCAGAAAACTTTGCCTCCGCTCAATAGCGATGCGATGACGCGCACCTCGACCATCGCTTACGAGTTTACGTATCGTTACGCGATGGTTCCGCTCGAACTGGCTTCAGCATGTCGGAAAGTGCATTCAGCCTTGACAGGGCCCAAAGCTCGACAACAGAACGAGATTGAGGAGAAGAGCCTACATGAAGTTTGGGACGCACTTGAAAAGTCGTGGAAGGACTTCGACAATCTACGCATGCTAGGCACCTCGGGCAATGTCCACGAAGAGGATGTCGATCGCTACGTCCACGGATGGCAGGTGTGTTATTCACTTGGCAGCTGTGGGTTTTCTTTGTTTTAATATTTCCTTTCTTAGATCTTCATTTTCGAGTGCCGTGAGTAGAGCGTATTCTATTGGTTCTTCTGACGTCCCGACACTGACACCTTGGTGGTAGTAAATGTTATACGCGAAGCACTCAAGCAACGTACTGTCGTACACCCTACCTGTGATAGAAACTTGAGCGTGGCCCTTCCGAATTCGAGCCCGCGGAGCGCACAGGTCGATGCGGCGACTCGTCTGTTGAAAATCGCTGATGCCCGGTGTCACGAGGTCGTTCGACGGGTCGTCGCAATCATTCGCCAACACCTTGGCACTCCCTTTTTCGAGTATGATGCCTCCCTGGTGCGAGACGGATGCTTTTTTGCGGGATTTTTACTCGCAGGTGAAGGAGGTTCGGACGAAGATGTTCAAACCTGCCTACAAGCGTTGCGCGAAATGAGATGGGCATACTCTAAAGGCGAAGAAAGGGAGAAAACGATCCGGATGATCTGGGAGTCACGCAAAGGGTCCAATACCAGGTCATGCGCGTCCATATCCCCCACCCTCACTGCGCCCGTGTTTGACTTCCAACCCGGGACCCAATTTCTACGCACCCATGCCCAGCGTCCTCACCCCCCTCCTCTTTCCATCCCACCGTCCTCTACCTCTGGGATTCCCTGTTTTGACTCATCGGCCCCAACCACAGCGGGTACTGATGAGAGTAGCTGGGCTTCCCCACTTTCTGCAACGTCGTCGAATCCTCACTCGCCTATCGATGGACCACTCATTTCGGGTTCGAATGGGGGCTCCCCTTCGTCCACAGTAGTCTCCTCCGACGGGTCCCCACCCTTTTTCACGTTAGCCCAGGGACCGACTCCGTTCTCGCAATTGTCTCCTGGGACAAAATCGGATGCGCAACAACAGTCTCCCCCACTCATATTCTATCCGTGCTCCGACAGTGGTCACTACACCTTTACACCGCCATCTTCAAATGGCGCCCTATCTTCCCTGACGAACGCCCAGCCGCAAGTTCGGTCCATGGGTTCGTCCCTGTTGTGTTCTAGCCCAACGACGCACAACACTATTCCAGAAGACGTAGAGGCAGCCTTTAGTCATCCCAGCCCATCTTCTTTCTTTGATACAAGTTCCGTCGTCTATTCGATGGGTGGGACTTCGCCACCCACACTCCACACCGGCCCCACCTTGGATCACACATTTTCCCTCTCGTCCCCGTTCTTCTAGTGAATTTCACACTGTGTAAATGAAAATTACCAGCACCCTCCCTCTCCCTCTCAGACCCGATCGGACATTATTATTTGTCATATACATTCCTTCCTTCTCTCGCTTCGTCTATCTCAACCTTTGCTATAAGGTATTATTTTTCTTTTTTCCATCTGAGCCCTGGAACGGGGACCGACCTGTCGTTTTGCTTCATCTCACGTTGACCATTCTGTCTCCTGTCTGTTATTCATAGATATCCTTATTTGTCTGTAGTGCATTGCCATCCATTTGTCATGGTGCATCGAAGTCCCCTTTACATCATAGGAGAATTGCTGCATAGAAGAAGAAGGAGAATGAATAAAAACTTATTTTATGTTTCTGCCAGTGTTTGACACGAGCGACGCGAGCCGAGCGCTCGGTTTGATTTCCGTCCGCAGCCGCAGCATCAGTGCCAAGAGGACAGGTCTCGTGACCAAATACCCATGTCTGTCTCAGTGGCCATTTCGTCTCGTCTCGTCCGAGTCTCGTATCGTCTCCCATATCGTACTGTACCCGTAGCACCCCTCTTGTTCGCATATTCCAGCGCTTGCACTCAAATCTGAATATTCACTAATCCCCATATGTTTCGTGAGCCCTAACGATTGCCCTTTACTCATTCGTCGCTGACATCCCTCCTTTCTCTTAGTCTTCATCCCCCTCCTTTGTGCGTACGGATCTTCGCCCCTCTATCCCCCCTCTCATTCATCGTTTTCCATAGTTGGTGTTCAGGACAAGCTCAAGGTCGTTGACGGCAACCCTCGTGTCTGTCCCAAATGCCATAACGGTAAAACCCACTTTCCATGACCCACCGATCGTTTACCGTTAACACTTGGGATGATCCGACTGTTTATTCGTATCCCCCTCCATTAGTGACCGCTGTTCGCGCCACCTCTCGCATGTGGTTCTCGTTCTTTTTCGTGCGCGTCATTCCGTTCAGGAAGAACCAGATCTGGATATGTTCAACGTGTAACTGGAATGTTCCCGTTCAACACGGGTACGTCATAAGCACCCAGGGAACCGTCTGTCACCCTCTCTAATTCGGATATGTCCTTAGATGGGAACCTGCTCTGCCAGCAGGAAATGTAGGGTGGGGTGCTTACCAGCCGGGATATCAACATGCATACCAGAGTCCGCACGCGACCGGGTACCAGCCCTCTTACGACAGCCCACCACGCGGCTACTGAAGTACTGAAGTCCTCTGCGCTTCCTTCTTCCATGTCTCCTGCCTCTTCATCCGTTCACCTTGACGCCGTGTATCACCACTATCTGTCCGTTGTCGCCTGTATGCTTCCCTGTAATTAACTGAGTTTCATTTGGGCCTTTCTAACGTTCGCTGTCACCACTAATGCGAATTTGAGTTCTCGCCCGCGTTTTACACTCTTCATACTTTGCCAGCCTGACTATCAACGTCCCTGCAAGCTTTCCGGGCCTTCGGTAAACCCTGTTGCAGATCCACCAACCCAGACCAGCGCGATCGTGAAGATCAAGCCAGGCCCCAGCGTGACCGGCCGTACGTACTACGCACAGGTTGCGACCTTTGGTGCTCCCACCAAGACCTCAACGGCCTCCTGACCGCATCGCATCCACACTGGAAGCCGACAAGAGTCTCCGAAGCGTCCATTGATCATTAGGTTGAGCAGACCAATGAGCACGGGTAAAATAGCAATTTCGACGTGGTGAATAACGTAAACATTCTCCTTTGTCAATAAGATGCGAGGAATACTGTACACAAAGTAAGGTTGAATCCAGTCGCTGGAACCCAACCTGCAATGAATGCACAACCAATCTTTCCTTCTTTGTACGAGCTTCGCGCATACACTATTGTCCTTTTGGTATGTCCCCAATCCATCATCGCCCGTAGTGTTCTCTCTTAAACACACTCCAACGGAATCGATCACGTACACACATTCTTTGTGTTGGCATCGCCCCGAGAACGAAGCCGGCAATTTCCGCACGGTTGCATCTGACCTACTTCACTCTTTCCCCTTTTCTATCGCCGTATATTCTTCAGAACGCTTGTAAACCAATGGATGGACTCAAGACGAACGTTATACCACAATCCATAGCGATAGGAGAGGAGAGCTGGGGACCCGACGATGTGGACGCTGAGGACACAGGGCCACTTTAAGCGAGATGGCGCGAAGAGTGAGCTTGCAGCAATCGGGAGTAGGTTGGGAACCATTATCGACAATGGTAAAGACAAGGCTTGTGCGATCGTCGGGAGAAAGGGAACTCGTGGGACAAAGGTAAGACGTTCCTTTTAAGGGTCCTACCAGCGGTCGGAGGAAGACCAGACGAAGTCGGAGACGACGGCCCCAGAATCCCACTATTGTCTACACTAAAGGAGCTCGAGACCTCGTTTAGAAGAGTTGGTTGTTATTGGGCACACAGGCCATCGTGAGATGAGTGTGAGACACGCCGAAGACCGGGGTTACCTGGTTCAAGTGCGACCGTCTCGAAGGTGACGACACGCCTAACGAACGCAACCAGGTGGTCCAGAACATAAGCTGTGATCCGGGGTTGGATAAGTAGGCGTCAACACCGTGACCCCACTATGTTCCTCGGATTATGGATGTGCAGAGCGAATGTGTGGGTCACTGAAGGAAAATAGACCGAATGGAGGGTGAGTAACGGGAGGAAAGTGGGAAAAGTGGGTGGAACGCGCCAAGTTACAATGAGCACAAAAATGATGGCGTCCAATGTTGTTTCGAAAGGCGCACCTCTGAGGAGCATGCACGGACGGCCATATGAGACGTGACAAGAGCGACGTGGGACAATGCGATGAGGTGACCAGGAAGGAGAGGAGAGATTGAAGAATTTGGATGGGTACACCGCTCCGATAGCTGCTGAGCTCTGAGGGACCGAGTGGGGTGAGTCAGTGGTGGTCAGCTCGAGTTGTATGCTATGCTGTACAGGGCCGGTGCTGACAAGAAAACAAGGAAACGTGACATTTCTCGTGTCACAAGGCTGACCGCGACACGGCTCTCTTTCTCCACTCTCGACAATCGCTCACCCCCCTACGTTTGCTTTTTTTTTTACTCTCCCTCCCTCTTTAACATGCACACCAGCGAGTACGACTACCTGTTCAAGCTCCTTCTCATCGGTGACTCTGGCGTTGGAAAAGTACCACAGTTCTCTTCCTGCAAACCCTATCCACATACTAATCCTCTCCTTCAGTCCTGCCTCCTCCTCCGTTTCGCAGACGATACCTACACAGAAAGTTACATCTCTACGATTGGCGTCGACTTCAAGATTCGTACTATTGAGCTTGAAGGCAAGACGGTCAAACTTCAGATTGTAAGTACGCAATCCTCTACCTTTCCTTAGCGCTTGGGCGTCGTGGCACCTTCGCCACCCTATACTAGTTCCCTCTTTGAACCATTTCATTTTTCTTATCCACGTCCTCCTCCTTTCTGGGGTTTATTAAACTAATACGCCTGTCTCCCTTTCCTATAGTGGGATACCGCAGGTACATGGCCACCTCTCCTTCCCTGATATCCTTGACATGAATCGCTGTTGTACAGGTCAAGAACGATTCCGTACTATCACTTCGTCATACTACCGTGGAGCGCACGGTATTATTGTCGTTTACGACGTCACTGACAATGGTCGGTTCTTTCGGTCTCATGGTCGTCTGCACCAACCTCCTTTGATGCACCTTTATAGATACGTTCACCAACGTGAAGCAATGGTTGCAGGAAATCGACCGCTATGCTTCTGAAGGTGTGAACAAGTTGCTTGTCGGCAACAAGTCCGACCTAACCAGCAAGAAGGTTGTGGAGTATGGTGTCGCGAAGGTCTGTCCGTGGTTCAAACTCATTCTCTATTATCTTCAACCAGTGCATCGTTGTTGTAGGAATTTGCCGATCAACTTTCTATTCCCTTCCTTGAGACCTCGGCGAAGAACGCGACAAATGTTGAGCAGGCTTTCCTGACCATGGCGAAGCAGATCAAGGACCGGTAAGCTTAGCCGAAAGTCTGTCGTTTCCCTGACACCGACAGTCCCTCCTTAGCATGGGGTCCACCCCGTCGGCACCTGGTACGGGCAAGTCATCAACGATTACTCCTGGTCAGAACGTACAACAAGCACAGTCTGGTGGCTGCTGCTGATTGCCGAGAAACTGGACATTTTGTTTATCCTACCTGCGCTTGGTAACATCGGGGAGGTGTTTAATGGTTGTCCTACTCTACATCTTCATCTTACCTTCACCCCGTGTCTTTCTTTACCTTTGCGCTTGCTGTTCAATATCCATGTTTTCCATATAAACCACGCGCGAGTCGCACCATGGTCAAGGAGAGATGGTAGTGGTACGATAAAACGGAGGTATGTATTCGAGGACACCGGATATCCGGTCAAGAAGTGTCCCATATCATAAAACCCTCATAAAAGACAGGTAGGGCAGTTGCAACAAGACTAAGGGGGTACGATGTCGTCGAGGGGAACCTGACTCGCGTCGCCTGCCTCGGTGGCCTCCTCATATTTGCGCACTTTCTTTGCCCATCGGAGGCCACAGGCATTGCAAAGAGTTTTAGGGCCATGGGGACCCTACCAGCCAGAGAGGTTAGGGGCCAATCGAAGAGGCCAGGGTGACGAGCATACCTTTCTCCATTCCGGGGAATCCGTACGGCCACACGTATTGCAAATATACTGGTCGCCACCGAATGATTTTTTGGGCTAGGGAGAGTGTCAGAACTGAAAGCAACATGAGTCTGGGTGATAAGCCGATACCTTTTTCCTTCGGGGTTCGGCATCCACCTCATCTTCGGGTGGGGAGATGGTAGGAAAGGCGCCACTGGCACCAGCTTCGTACCCCTGCGACGCGGAGTAGTGCGGTCGATATAAATCCCTGCCGTGCGTGGACCGCGATGGTAAACCCAGGTTAGTTGACATCTGTGCCGACAGTTCGTCACCGGCGTAAGATCCCATGTGTTGAGCGGACTGTGTTGCGGAGAGCTGCTGGGAATGGGCCCGAAGCACGTTTAGATGTTGCTGCAATCGCTCGTTCTCGACTCTGAGTTCCAGCAGCGTATTTAACCTGCCAAAAGCGCGGCGGCGACGTTGGCTCTCACAATCGAATCCCACCGACGATGACGCGCAAGCTGGTACTCACATGGCCATATTTCTACTCGGGTATGGCTTAGCGACCGCAAAGAAGCACCTGCACGCGCTTTCTCCCAGGATGAAATGCGGATAGCCCATGATTTCGAGGAGGACCTCTTTGTCGGGGGGCGGCGGAGAAGCTACTGACGTGTGAGGGAAGGAGTCGGATTTACAGAACAGCCTCGCGTAGAAGTGAAAGTCTTCACAACGCTCGATCGAGTGAGCGTATGTCTCGCAAAAGCCGAGTCTGTCGTTGACTGGGGCGCACGTACCCGAATATGAGCTGGACGACAGCAAAGTCGAGAGGGATACAGACCGTTAACGAAATCCTTGAAGTCCTTGTCTATCAATTCGCCATCCTGCCAGCCGAGAATCTCGCGCACGGCCGGGTTGCAGAAGAGGACTTTACGTCTAGGAGAAAGGACAAGCACGATGGCCTCGCTCAACTCGGTCATCAAGAGATCTGCCCAACGTTTGCGTCGCGTGAACTCCCATGGAGGAGGAACAGGCTGTTGATTTGGCTGTAGCTGGACAGGATGGTGCGAAGACGATGGAGCTGTTAGAGCATTCATAGGGGAGGAAAGCGATGGAAGGTATCGATAGGGACAAAGGAGAGTGGTACAGAGATGTTTATATATACGGTACAGTACCGGTACGAAAAAACGATGTGCGAGTTGGTTTTTGAGCTGAGCAGTGTTCGGGCGACCGACTGGGCGTGAATTTGTGGAGCCAAGGAACGGCCATTGCCTTGAGCCTAAGCCGACGGCATGGCTCCAAAACGGGAAGAGGGCGATTTTCACGGACTTTCCTATCTCGCCAACGCCGTGGGTTCCTCGATTTAGGTACAACAGTATCCACCGTCGATTCGCACCTCCGACCCGGTCATAAATCGTGACGCATCACTCGCGAGGAAAACGATTGCGCCCTGCGTGCAAAACAATCAGTATTCCCCATCCGCGTCATCCATCATCAATCACCAACGTCCAGATCCTCTGGCTCTCCCATCTATCGAACAAAAACAAAGGCCTTTGGTCAGTCGCGCCCTCCAACGCAAGAGGGTACTTCAATCTCCATACCCGTCCCATCGGTGTCAAACTTTCCCATGTCCTCTGACAGGCTGCGTGAGTCTGCAAAAATAAACAATGAAGAAGCAACGCCACACCTTGAGTTCTGGGTTATTCGATAGTATCGTCCGCGTTAGCTTGGTCATCATATATCCGGGGCTAGCGCGGGTAGGAGACACTTTTTGTTTCAGTACCATGGCGGAAACACCCGGATACAAAGCAGGTTCATGCCTTGCCTTAATGCGTTCACGCGTATTCCCTTCGTCGCCCACTCCACAGCGAGACTTGACGCCATGTGCTTCACGGCTGCACCCAGTCAGCATCCCCTTCGCTTATCAGGCCAACTGAGAGCGAAATACCCGCTTTCGACCCGTTGTATGGGGATTGCAGCTTCGCAACAAGGTCAACTAACCTAGGAATCGTCAGGGCGAGTGGGTTACCTGCGGTACATTGACGATCTGAAAGTAGAAAGTTTCAGTGGAGTAAATGTGAACAGCGGAAGGGTAGACACACGTTGGCGCTCATGCTGGCTATCAGAATGATGCTACCTCCCCCTTGCGGAATCATGCACTTGGCAGCTTCCCGAGCCGTGAAGAAAGCACCGTGGACATTGATGTCGTACAGGCGCTTGATGCGATCCGATGGATAGCTACCCATGCGCATAACATAAAGTAATGTCCAGAGACGAGGGACAGAAGAGGGGCGCACTCGAGAGCGGGGTAGTTTTCAACGATCCCTAGTCACCTTGGTCATGGTGTTGCGGTCAAAGTGATAAATCTACTTACCAGCGGACGCAACGACAGCATCCACACGCCCGAATGCCCCGAGTGTTCTCGCGAAAGCATCCGCCACGGACTCTTCCGAAGACACATCACACTCCAAGTCGACGACTTTCAGCCCGTCGAGTTCCAAGTGTTCGCTAGCTCCGGGGACCTGAGAAACCATCCTCGCAAAAGGGAGGAGCGCAATTGTAGACACGTGCCTGCGAACTCAACAAGTTCTTCGGCGGCTTTCTGTGCTTCGGATTGCTTGAGATCAAGGAGGGCGATGGAGGCACACCCCCTTTACAAAGCCTCAACGGTCTCACCATTTGCAATAACTGCGATGGAATACTTACGACCGCATAAAGGCGCGACAAAACTCGTTCCCAAGTCCCCGAGCAGCTCCGGTCACGAGGCAAACCTGTCACCTGAATGATTACATGTTTTTTTCTCGAAAAGAAAATATTGCTACTGACTTTTCCTTGTAAGGAGAAAGTTGGCAAAACCTTAGGAATCGTTTGTGGACCACTGCTCGACCAGCGAACCCATGAAGCACAGGGGCGGCCACTGGCATACATCCGCGTTATTCGGGTAACAAAGGATGGGGAACAATAAAGGGAAATCATGAGAGGGGTATCGATGTAAGATGGTAGTGAAGCAGAGAGACAAGCGTCGGGACTGAATACAATCCTGTACGGTTCGGTGATGGGAAGCGTGGCTGCATTTCTTCTCTCTCGAAACTGCTCGAATTGGATAAGCGTGCGATTTTGATGTAGCTCATGCTCGGACACGTTCCCCTCCGTTCAACCTGGTTATTTATTTTGAATGCACATTAATATCCATTTCCTCCCGACTCAGGCATAGAAGGCGCCTGGCCTGATCCAAGTTGCGCTAACTAGATCATGGTGCGAATCACAATAGGTAAAACATATGGAGTAACAAAGCGGCAAGGGAAACGTAGGATGGTACATAAAGGGGACACGCGCAAGCGCGGGTATAGTTTCTAACATGTAAATTACCAAAGGACCGATATTCCAAGTGTAAAGAGAAGGGAATTGGGGCGCGATGAGTCACTCTCACGGTGACAACGAAGAAGGTATAGGTAGAGATGAGGGACAAGTAGCATGAGTTCGGGACAGGCAATAAGAGATCATCTATATGCTATATGCACACAAATTTGGACTTTCGTTTTGAGAGTTCGTCCATGCGTGCGTCTAGTTGATGGCGGACCCGTTCCTTGGCTCTGCGTTCTTCGTCTAGACGTTGCTCGAGGGACTGCTTCTCTTCGACAACCGACCGTCGGACAAGCGTAACTTCACGCCTAGCTTCTGCGAGCTCATTTCGGAGGTTCTCTACTTGGCCGCTGAGGTTGTCGCGTTCACGGGCTAGTTCTGTGGCCTGCATACGAGCTTTTCGGACTGACAGAAAATGTGAGTGAAAGATATGGATCGCGGAGGACCAAGACTTACGGTTCTTCTCGGAATCTCCAAGATCGCTTTCCATCTTGGTAACTATGTCCATATGAGCCTGCAGATCGGCCTCGCAGTGCGTTAGCTGCTTATTCAACGTCTTGATCATCGCTTCCTGCTCCTCCATCTGCTTGCCTTGGTCATGGAGCTGTTGAGCGAGCTCCGTATCCGCAGCCACCGTTGCTGCATGTCCATTGATGGTAGACAGTTGCACGGAGGTTGCTGGCGAATTGATGTCCGAGTCTCGGGAGGAAGACGGAGATAATGCAGCGGAAGACGTGGCGGATGATGTGGAAAGCTGATGGGCCAGTGACGAGGCCATCTTGGGCGCAGGCGGTGGGGGTACGGAAGGAGGTGGCGTTGGAGGAGGAAGTTTGGTAGCAAGGCCATTGATACGACTGTACGACGAAAGCACGCGCTCCTGAGGTGGGCGAATAGGGGAGGTGGGTGAAGGAGGGTTGCGCGTAGTTGGGATTCGGGCAAGTTGAGCCTGCAGGTCCCTCATTATGCCCTCTTGTTTGGCCTTTTCCTCTTGAATCGCATCTTTTTCGTATTGAATCGCATCCTTCTCGTCTTTGACTCGCTGGAGACTGTGCTGCAATTCTGCCAGGACTGAACGATGTTTCTCCAGCTCGTCTACCAACGAGTCCCGGTTGGATGCCTGCTGAATCAAGTCGGCTTGTTCACTGCGAGTGGCTCCCAACTGGGCCTTGAGCGATTCGACTTCCTTGGCCAGCTCCTCCCGCTCGTTGTGGCCATCTGACAAGTCCTGGTGTAGACTCGTGATGGTTTCTGACTGTTCGGATAGGGCTTTCTCGTGTGCGATGCGAGCTTGTTCGCGAGCGAGCAGGTGCTCCTCCGCGGCGGCCTTGTGAGATGCTAGCTCTTCCATGACTAACTCCCGATTCTTGTCCACCGACTCGCGTTCCTCCTGGTGCTTTCTCTCGAGCTCCTCGAGCACCCTTGTGAGGCGCCCCTTCTCTACAGTAATGAGCTGTTCCGTCTGCAGCCTCGCCGATTCCAACGCCTTTTGGTGGCTTTCTCGTTCCGCCAACAGAGAAGCATTGAGGTCGCCAAAAGCTCTCTCATGTTCGGCTTGGATAGCAGCCATCTGTTCATCATGACTTTTGATGAGGGTAGCGCGTTCTTCCTGGACTTGGGACAGGGATTCCTGCAGTTCACTCTCGTGCTTTTCCTGGAGGTCGCGTAGCGCCGAAGAAATAGTTTTTTCGTGCTCTGCTTGATAGGCAGCCAGTTCTTCGTCGTGGGTCTTCGCCAACACGGAGCGCTCCTTCTCTGCATTAGCGAGGGCATCCTGCATTGCCTTGTCGTGCTGAGCTGTTAGGCTGGCGGTGAGCTCACTCAACGCTCTTTCATGAGTACCACGGAGCTCTGTCAATTGCTCTGCGTGACGTTGCTGCAGCGCGCTGCGATCTTGTTCTGCCTGAGAAGTGAGGGTAGCGATAGCCCCTTCGTGAGAAGCCTTCAAGGTCGCAATATCTCGCCCATGTCCAGACTCGACCTCCTTGAGGATAGCTGTTTGTTGCTCCCGTAGGGCCAACAGCGAAGCTTCAGATTGTTCGCGCGATCGTGAGATGGACGTCTCGTACTCCTCCTGGGCCTTGACCAGTGCCCGTTGAAATTGCTCAAGTTCCTTCTTAGACTCCTCCTGAACCTTGGATAGAGCGGCGGCATGCTGGGATTTGACTTTCTCCAGGTCATCAGCGAACGCAGCTTCCTTCTTGGCTAGACTAGCGGAATGCTCTTTTTGGATATCCTTGATTGCGTCGACTTGCGCAGATTGCGACTCGGAGAGTAGGCCCTCTCGGGTTAGATCGGCGACTCGGAGTTCGGCTGCATGATCCTCGCGTAATCTTTCCAACACGATGTTGGCCTGGGCAGCTTGCTGCTCGAACGCTGCCGCGTGCTCGGTCCTAAGCCGAACCAATCCGTTGTAATATTCCTCCTCGGTTGTCGCCATTTCATCGTCCTTCTTCTTCAAAACCTGATCGTGGTTGGCCTTGGTCTCGCTAAGAACACCTTGATGCTCTTCCAGAACCTTAGCAAGTGCAGCATCGGCTTCGTCAAGACGACGGCGTAGTTCGTCCTCATGCTCGGCCTTCAGACGCCCAAAGGCTTCGGCGTGGTCATTGTGGGCCCCCTCCAACGCAAACGCTGCTTCGCATAATTGGTCGCGTAGCGAAGCTAATGAAGATGCATGTTCTTCGTTGAGACGGGCAACGAGTTCGTCGACTTCTTTCTCTTTGACGCGCAGCAGTTCTTCGTGGTCTAAGCGAAGTTGTTCTACGGCCCGAACATGTTCATCCTTGGCCTGTTCGAGAGCGTTCTGAAGCCCAGCTTTGCGTTGTTCGACTTCTTCAAGCTGCACAAGGCAATCTTCGTGTTTGCGACGCAGGCTGCCAAGTTCATTGGACATGTTAATCGTCTAAGCGTAAGGTGAGTATCTGCATAGCATTCCACTAAGTGGAAAAGTACCTGGTTACTCGATAAAGCTGTCAGCTCGTCATGTTGTCGTCGCAGCAGTATCAGCTCTTCGTTAAGTGCTTCAACAGTCTCGCGGTGATGAGATTCCTTTTGGGCCATTGCGCTGAGAATTTGGTGAGTTGCTGTTGGAGGGGACTATGATGCAGTGACATACCGCATTAATTCGTTAAGCCGATCTAACGGTTCATCGGACTCTGGGTTGCTCATTACGTCCGCACCGTCCGATCCTGACCCTTGCTGTAAAACGGTCTTGATCTCGTCGAACTGATTGATTGTTCTTGGCGACAAAGATACGGAAGGGCTGTCCATGTTGTCGGCAGTACGTGGGCCTGTTGCTTCCGGCAAGCTCGATGGTAAGGACATGACGGCTTCTTTCTCCTTTAGCGAGATCTCCAGATGAGCGATCTCTTGCTCGCGTTCTTTGAGCACGTCCTGTAGACGCATGATCTCCTTTTCGAGGCTTGCCGCTGACCGCTCATGGGACGAGACCGTAAGGGAAGGAAGGGAAATTGAGAGATTGGGTCGGTGCGGGGACTGCGTGGGGCTACTCGTTCCATGGCTGGAGAAGGATGTTTTGCGTGAACGCGCTGATGACAATTCCTGCGATAGCGAAACCGACTGGGAGAGCGACCTGCCGAGAAATCATATTGATATGCTACACTTGGTAGATAAGAGAAAACATACCTCGAATGCAGGGATTCTGTTGAGGCCGCCTGACGAAAAAAATGGCGCCTGCTTGCACTGTTCAGTGGAGATTCGCTGCTTTCCTTCAACCGTCCCCCTGTCATCCGGCGCCTGTGTGAACCAAGGTCAATAGACCGATCTGGGGAGTCAGTCAACGCAGGATTGCTGAGTTTCGCCTCCTGTATTTGAGCAGCGAGATCGGAAATCTCGCGGAGAGCATCACGATATTTGGCGGTAACAGAGGATAGGTCGGCGAGTGTGGCGGTGTGCGCTTGCTGGAGTGCCACAAGCTGGTTTTCGAGCGCAAATGCCGGCTCTCCTGGAGTCGATGTCCCAGAGACGGAGCTACTCCCCGAGCTGGCACCTTTGGCCAAGTCAACTTCGAGCCTCTTCCGCTCCTGCTGCACTTCACTTGCAACGCCATCCAGGCGTTCCCATGTATCGCCCGCCTCCTTTTTCTTCTCCTTCCATTCTTCCATCTTCGCTTCAAGTTCACGTACTTTGCGCTCGCGCTCTTCGAGATCGCTCCGCCAGCTCTGACCGTCCTTCTTGAGACCTTCAAGTCGTTCTTGTAAGATCCGTACCTCATCCTGTCGACGCTCGCACTCCTGCTCCAGTCTTTCGACATGCTCACGGAGGGCAAGGACAGACTCGTCTGACTTGGCTAAGCGCATCTCGAGATCAGCTATGTACTTTGAAGAGTGCAATTCCGCATCCTTGAAGCGAGAGAGTTCGCGTTTGAGATCGCTTATGGATTCGCTTGAACTGACACTTGATTCGTCGTATTGCTTCATCTTCTCCTCAAGGTCGTGAACGTAGGCCTAAACATGTTCGATTAGGTACTTGACAGTTGCAAAGCGATGTAGCTCACCTCGGTCGAGGCTTCACGCTCGGTCAATTTTGCTAACCTAGTGCGCAACTCTTCTATATAGAGTTCAGCTGCGGTTTTTCGCTCCGTCACTTGATTGAGTTCTTCTTCCTTCTCCTCCACGAGATCGTTTGTAAGCCTGAGAGCGGCACGGTTCAAGCTCAGCTCCGCCTCCATCGCGCCAATTGTCTTCTCGTATTCCTCGATGACGGGACCGACAATCTCCTCGTATTTGCTCATGCCCGCTACAGTGCCAGAAGATGAGCCACGGTGCCACTCTCCGTGCTCCCTGCGCAGTCGCGTGAGCTCCTCAGTGCGAGCGACATACTTTTCGCGGAGGTCCTCGTAGTTGTTTTTCAACTCGTTGTAATTGGCAAGCATCCCCTTCGAAGCTGAACTTTCCACTGTAGATTGGCTCCTGATTTCAGGCACGGTGGGTTCTCCGCTGAGGACGGCACCCTCCTTGATGGTTTTGAGTTCCCTGCGTAGGCGCGTGACCATGCCTTGAAGCCACTCGACATCGTCCCATCCCTCTTCCTTTTCGTTTATCGTCGCGCGATTCTTAATGTTTCGCGCACGATTCGCATACTTGAGAGTGTTGACTGTCTCGGCAGCATTCCACTCCACAGGACTAACGCAAGCAATCATGAGAGTGTGAGCATTCCCGCCAAGGGAGTCTTGTAAAAGGCGGGTAAGTTTCGAGTCGCGATATGGAATGTGAGACGCAGTGTGCGACTTGGCGCGAGACGGATCACCAAGGGCAGAGATCACGTTGCCCAAAGCTAGCAACCCACTGTTGATGGATATGCCTTCTTTGATACGATCACCCACAGCGGCAGTTCGTTTAAGCTGCCGAAGAGTCAGTATGAAAAGACTACAACGCCTGACAATGCTTACACGTTCGGAGCCAGCAAGGTCAACAAAATGGAATTTTGAAACCACGGTCACCCATTCACCACTGTCGTCGTCGAGACTCCCTCTGGTATCGTGTTGTCCAAGGGAGCTGGCAGGCCGAAGCATACTCGTGCGTCCCATGGGTGATGACATGCTTGGCGTCCCTGGGCGGCCAAATGTGGGTGAAGAAACGCGGTTACCCGGCGAGCCCGCAAGGATGGAACCTGGACGAGCCAGGCGTGAGGGAGATCGGCCATTGGGAGGTAGAGGTGAAGAAGAACGCGGCGGTAGGCCAGAGCCTCTATATTTTCGCTGAACGAGGGTTAAAGAAAAAATGGCATGCGAGCGTGAGGATTGTGCATTCATTTCCGTTTCATTCGTCCGTCTGATTGACGTTCCCTGACGAATCAGACTGACCCACAGTTAATGTGGGGACTGGCAGAAAGCGTAGACATCGTGACACTCACTTCATGACTTCTGTCGCGTTCTTGACTTGGACCTCGCGAAGACCACCCCAGATGATTGAACCATCCTTTCCCTCGCGTATCTGAACTTCGCGTTTGACCCCAGTACCGTCGTCGCCAAGCAAATCGATCAAGTCCTCGTTGTAGATCTCAATGAAGGAACCTTTGACGCTGTAGCCCCATGCGCTACCACGTTCCTCTTTAATGGCGCGGGCGCGCTGAAAGATGGAGGAGACCGCACGAGGAACGATACCAATGCCATTTGTAGGGTCCAACGGATCAGCATCGAGATCAATGCCGGTCATAGTGTATGTTTTGCCAGAACTAGTTTGACCGTATGCGAGTATCGTGCAGTTAAAACCTTCCAAGAAGCGAGAAATGAGGGGTTGTGCGGTGGCAGTGAAGAGAGCATGCTGGGTGCTATCCTGTCCGTGTACCTGGTCGAACGTGAATTGTTGTTTCTTTGCGCTGGCGACTGGAGAGGGCGACGAGGGCGCCGTCGTGGTGCCTGCACCAGAGGCTGCGGGGGCTGAAGTTGTTACGTCTATGGATACAGAAGTGGATGCAGTGGCATGAATGACGGTGCGTTGAAAACGAGCGGGAATGTTCAAGGCGTCCTGCGGGGTCACCGGTCTGATGCGAAGTGCTGGGGGTGTTGAAGACGGATAAGAAGGACGAAGAGGTTATCATAAGATACCACATACCAACTTGTACAGAGGTTGTAGATGGGCCCGAGGTCTGTGAGGGGGCCATTGTGATTTGGGGGCCAAAGGACAAGGCAGTGTTGAGAGGGGAACTTTGGAGAGATTCCGTTGCCGCGCGGGAAATTGTTGTTGAGTGGTTTACGGCAACGCCACCAAGTTAGCGGCTCAGTCCGTTATTGGATTAACCCATTGGGCACGCCCATTCGCACGCCCTTGGCGAATGGCCGTTTCTCTCTCAAAGACGTCCCCTGGCGAGTGGAAATACATTTCTGAAGGTGGTGCAACAATCGTATTATCTTACATTGGGCCTCACCACGCCATCCTCACCGGCAAGGCGTTGCGCCTCAGAAAGACTTCTCGCGAGGAGGGTCCCCACAAACTTCATCCTGTCTTCGATGATCAGCCAGACTTTAGCATAACATTCCAACAAAGAATAATCTCACGTCTCTTGGACCCCTCCTATTTGCCAAATCTCCAGGTCGTGGCTTTTCAAGCAGAGTGGGTCGATGCATTCTCTACCTACCACGAATCGTTCCGGCCGCAGGGAAGGAGGAGTATCAGCACGATTGACTGCTCTAGACGTACCGGGATTCTAGCTCCTGATCTCATAGGCGGGTCATATTGTGCCGTAGAAGTGAAGGTGAATATTCACCATAATCCAGAAGTGCCTAATGACAAATTTCCCCAAAAGCCGAAATGGGGTTTCCTGCCGAGTCCTATCCACCTGTCACCCGAGAGCAAACCGATTAAAACTCGAACATGCAGGACCTGTATGCACGCTCATTTGAAGCAGATCGAAGGGGTAACTGCGACGATTCAATACTGCCCGCTAGATCTGTTTTCGGGAATTAAAGAGCGCGTTGAAACCGCCATTGAAGGGCTTTGGGACTCTTGGATTCAATCCAATGGTTCCATCAACAACCTACGCATCTTTAGTCATGGGAAGATGGTGCTACCGACTGATGTGGGTGGCCTCGTCTCCCAAATAATCTCACTGAGATAGATTTGGGCATAGGAACAAACCTTGCGAGCGTGGTCACGAGAAGCTCTCTCATTGCCCGCTAACGCCCCAATGACATCTATTAAATCGAATCTTATCAACTCTCTAGTCCCACGAGTCCTGTGCACTCCCCTTCTGGATCGCATTTCAAGCCTCCAGCGCTCTCTCGACCCCTTAGATTGTGAAGGACTTGCCGAGCTCCTTAGAGTTTCTCCCAGCACCGACTTAACTGAACCCACCATGGAGGACTGGGAGTCGTTCGTAGATGCATTCCTGTCCCCAAAACACCAACAACATTCCGCCTTCAGTCCTCCCAATATGCGTTATCACATCCTCGCATATCTGCTCTCCGCTATTTTCAAGGACTGCTCCCTGATCATCCCGTTATGTCCCTGTCCAGCTGACACCGAAAGTAGCGACATCAAGGTCATAGACTTGGAAATCAAGAGCGTTGATAAACTTCGTTACTGGATGAAGCTAGATGAAAAGATTGTAAACGAGTACACGAAACTTGAATCGAAGATGAGAAAGAAGTGCGTTGAAGGACATTCGGAGCATTGAACAACTTAATTCGCGAGGGTAGGCTAATGTTCCTTCCAATTAGGCCCCGAAAAATATCTGAAGTCCAGTTGCAGTCAGATTGTGTCGGTGTCAGTTTATGGGCGCAACTTCTCAAAGTTAAATATGTAGTGCTCATCTGCATATCCGTTGCTACTTCTCTGGATTGCTAGTACCCTAGGTCGACTATTCTTTGTCCAGGGACTGCGCTAGAATAACCAAGTGCCATTTTCGTGGGAAACACTGGCACCGAACCAGCGTCTCCTCAATGTTACAGATTTAGTACCATGAAATGGAGAATAGAATCCTACCACATCTTGCCAGGAGAGTGTGTCCCGCGACATTGAGAACCCTCGGGATCCTTTTGTAACAGTCATTGGGGTCTGCAGATATTTTCGCTGATAGATGTGAGCAGGCTGCAGGGGATGCGCAAATCTGTGGGGTCCGTCCCCCACCGATCTCACTCTGGGCGCCATTCCATATGCAATCAGGCTAGACATTCGATTTATCTAAATCCCATTCCTAGTCTTCAATGAACAGCTTGAATCTCATACCGTAGTAGGTATCACGCCTCAGTTTTCGTACATATACAGTGTGACAGTGAGGTGAGACCCCATTATTTTCTTGCTCTCCATCCATCAATACTTGCACCCGCACCCTTGGCGCGGGTAAATCCGATGATTTGCCAACATGCACCACGCATCGTGACGCATGTGGACATACTAGTACTGTAAGGTTGAACCTGAATCATCACCATTGTGCTTCCTCATTGATACATGGATTATGATCTTCCGGACACACACCTGTGCTCTTGGACCCCAATCCGATGCTTTCTACAATGCTCGGGGTCCGTAGGCAACTGGAGACGGGACCCAGGTACTTGCATCGCATTCCTGTGTCCAATTGCGAGGCGAGGTGTACGGCCCGTTATACTCCGGCGTTCGGGGGCACATGCTCCGTCCGGCTCATCTTCGATGCGTCATCATCCTTCACGGGGGCAACTGGCCCTTCGTCATAACTAGGCATGATGTTCATACGCCGCCTCTGCACCCCAAAGTATCTCAAACTTTCTCCACTCAAACCCAAATCCTGTCGAATGGCATCATTTTACAATGTTGACATTGCAGGTCTGACGGATGAACAAGTTGAGGTGCGCTGAGTTTTGCGATGTGAAAGGTGAGACGCTAATCTAAAACGTGGATCAGTTTAGAAATGCTGTGAGCGAATTCGCCCAGCGTGAGCTTGCACCCCTAGCAGCACAAATTGATAGAACTAATAGTTCTCCTATGGTGCGTTATTCTATACAGTCATTCGTGTCGAGTAACCCACCGTGACATACAGGATATCTGGGAGAAGCTCGGCAACATGGGCCTGCTCGGTGTTACTGTGTCTACAAAGTATGGGGGTTTGGGGTTAGGGTATTTTGAGCATCTTCTTGCTATGGAAGAATTGTCTCGTGCATCTGGTTCAGTGGGCCTCTCTTATGGTGCACACTCCAACTTGTGTGTAAACCAAATTCATCGACACGGAACGGAGGACCAAAAGGCAAAGTACCTGCCCGACTTGGTTTCAGGGGAAAAGATTGGTAGTTTGGCGATGAGTGAATCTGGGTCTGGGAGCGACGTTATCAGTATGCAACTAAGAGCAGACAAGAGTAACAGAGGCTGGAGGCTAAATGGCAACAAGTTTTGGTGCGTACAGGTTGTCATGTCACCAAGGATTGCGTTCAGATATATCCTATATGTCAGGATCACAAATGGACCCATAGCGTCGACGTTTGTGGTGTATGCGAAGACAGCCCCCGAAAAGGGATCCAAGGGAATAACAGCGTTTATCGTTGAGAGGAGTTTCAGGGGATTCTCGACACACCAAAAACTTGATAAGGTCGGCATGCGTGGAAGTGACACTTGTGAGCTGGTTTTCGAGGACTGTGAAGTCCCACATGGTTAGTCCTCTTTCTCCAAAACTTTGTAACGAACTTAGTTTGCGCAGAGAACGTCTTGGGAAGTGTCGACAAGGGCGCATCTGTCCTCATGTCTGGCCTAGATCTAGAACGACTAGTCCTTAGCGGCGGACCTCTTGGGTAGCATGTCCTCGTCATTGAACGACCCACAGCCCACTCACTGTCTATTCAGGCTCATGCAAGCGGCATTTGACCTTGCCGTAGAATACGTACATGACCGTAAACAGTTTGGTCAGCCGGTGGGAACCTTCCAATTGATGCAAGGTACCGTGAGAAATTACCAGATTACGTGCCGACTGAACCCGTTTGGCAGGCAAGATTGCGGACATGTACACGAAGCTAAATGCAAGTAGGACTTATATCTATGCCGTCGCTCGAGCGTGTGACCATGGCCGTATTAGCCGCAAGGTGCGCACTAGCCTAGAACACATACGACTCGTTCTGAGAGCCAATTATTGCACTGACACTTAAGGATTGTGCCGGAGCGATTTTATTTTCTACTGAAAAAGCTGTTGAAGTTGCATTAGAGGCAATGCAGTGTCTTGGTGGGAATGGGTATATAAATGGTAAGAGTCCCTTCGACAGTACATTGGTGAGAGCTGACTTGCAAGTTTAGATTACCCAATGGGTAGAATACTGCGAGATTCACGGCTCTACACTGTCGGGGCTGGCACACAGGAAATCAGACGCATGCTGATTGGAAGAGAGTTTAACGAGGAGTTGTTGAGGTGACGCTGGATTGGTGATGCTTTCACTCTGCTGGCAGCTCTGTTGTACATCCATGATCTGTGTACAGAGGAAGCCACATCTGACAGTAAAGCTTCAACGCACATACCGATTGGCGGCCGACTTGGACAAACTCTTTGAAACCCCTACGAAGACGGTGCATGGGGTGTGCTTTATATCCCCTGCATAAAAACACCTCCGGTACTCATGCGGACGAATGCACGGAGATAAAAAAGAAAGGATTACCATCCTTTGTGTCCACCTTGGTGTCGGAGCCCTTGAGTTCCACCTCTGTTTATTCCGTTGCCGTTTATACAAAGTGAGTTTATTGGCCAGTGTCGTAAATTTTGGGAACGCATTATAGCCAATTTGCTTTTTAATACTATTTTAAGGTTAGTTGTAACATCCTAATCCAATTACAAGCCAATTAGATCAGCCCCGCCCGTCATAAATCCAATTCTAATCATATATCGTGCCTGTAACATATCATAAATGGCATTATAACGACATTATAATTTCAATATATTGGCAATTACCAGAATCCACAAATAATTATAACGATTATAAGGCCCAAAGACGTAATATTGGATTATATTATTATGATCTATTATTAGGTCTCTTCCCAATTTTGCGATGCGACAATTTTTTATTCGGTATAGGAACATCTACCGTTGTTTGAACACACGGAGGAAGCCCTTCTCATAACGAAAGATTGCATCCGATTAGGGCGACACCAACTCGGATGTAACCTTCTCATTGAGGTCAAGGAATCGGTCGTCACATGAAAGGGCTCTTAAAAATGGCTGGGGCAGAAACCCGGAGAATGCAATCCTAGGTAAACACCGCTGTACTTGTCCAGCATGGGTGTTCCTTTCAATTGTTTGCTCAAGGGCAATTCCTGGTTCTAGTGATCGTGCCTTCTTCGTGCCTTCAATCTGGCACACGTGTGCATGGGACCCTATCTTCCCGCTCCATTTGTTTCATGGGCGCCGGCGTTCAATTGGTCAATTTGGTGAACATCGGACCAAATGGCAAAAAATCCCCGACTGAGAGGAAGAGGGGAACAAAGCCAGGCAACTTACTCCGGCGTTCACACGTTCACACGTTCACATTGGATTGGAATCAGGAATCAGATGTCCATTCACGTGCCATTTTTATCAGTATGGTGGGACACGCGACATCATGTACCCCAACGGGATGTGGGCAACCTCCTGAAGCATCGTCATACTGTAGCCTCAAGTTTCATAGGCGAACGTTGAACGTTGAACCCTCGTTGCATACATGATACGAAGCACCCTATGCGAAGCACGGGCCCCGGGGTGAAACAAATAACTTTATATCCGTTCTCTTTATTTTAGCGCTTGGCTGATTTCCCACATATTCTGTCTGATCCGCGACGTCTTTATGTGACCAACCCCACGGAGCCAGCACCCATTTCGCATGTAGTTGGACTTCCATGACACACATAAAATCATGCTGAGCCCCTTCGCTTTGTTCGTGTATTGCTACTTGGGCTCGAGTCTCAGCGGTTTTTCCATTTACCCTGGCTGTATTCATGGATATAGTGGCAAGGTATGATGATTATGTTTTTCCGAGTCGGCCACGGTATTGTCATAGCACCACGCGCGAGAGGTGAGGGGACGGGGCGGATCATGCGTCATGCAGTCATGTCCCGACGAATGGGACTGAAATCCGTGCTCCGTGCTTTTTCCTGAAAGGAAATAAGCTACTGTGTTTCATCCGACCACTGCCAAGTGAGCCTGGCAGGGCGGATCTTGCCGCGCTGGTGCTAGTGGGGCGGGCGGATGTGGCGAAGCCCTATAGGTGTAGCTGGTGACCTGACCTCTGAATACCCACCCACCTCTTAAGGAACCGTCACAATCGGCACAGTTAAACACTTTTCTTCCCATACTGCCTCGATATTCAATGATGGATCGACATTTGAAGTTCATTGCGGAGCCGAAGACCGTGTCGGTAAGCGCACACATTCCATTATCATCACCCTATTCGTATCTCGAGATGTGTACAGATTGTCGGGTGTCCATTCAGGTGAGTTATAATTATCTCAGCGCCTCCATAACTAATTTTGTCCGGACAGCGGCGGACAGGTAGGACTACAGTTCTGCAAGTTTTTCTTATTCCCTTCAGAGGTTCAGAGCAATTTATAGCACAGAGGTGGTGTTGATAAAGGCCCAATACACCTAGTCAACGCAGGTCTTGTGGATCAGCTCAAGGGCCTCGGCTGGGTCGTCGAATTCGATGGACATCACCAGTTTGAAGACATTGCCGCGGAGTTCGACCCTCCAGTCGGAAAACTTAAAAATCCGAGGCTCGTTTCGAAGGTCACCCAGGCTGTTTCGCGGGTTATTGGTGACCACGCGGCCAGAGGCTCGCTACCCCTCACCCTTGGAGGAGACCATTCCCTTGCTATGGGCACCATTGCGGGGACACTATCGTAAATGGTTTTATTCATCCCGTTCGACATTTTGTCTGACTATGAGTCCAGGAAGTACCCCGACGCTTGCGTCATCTGGGTCGATGCACACGCGGACATTAATACGCCCGAGACCACTGATTCTGGTACGTGTTTATCGAACCCAGGGCCGGCATCTTACTTACATATCCCATAAGGAAATATACATGGCATGCCCTTAGCCTTTCTGACATCACTATCTGGTTCTGTTTCACTCGGCGGCAATCATGGCAATAAGGAGATTGACCCATTCTCTTGGCTCGACTCTGTCCACCTGCCTCCGTCGCGTCTGGCTTACATCGGCCTTCGGGACCTCGACAAGGGGGAGAAGGCGATTCTGCGAGAACACAATATCACTGCGTTCTCCATGCATGAAGTAGATCGATATGGCATAGGCCAGGTAGTGGAAATGGCCCTGGACCGGGTGAACCCGGATAGATCGAAACCAATTCATCTCAGCTTTGACGTCGATGCCCTTGACCCCAGTGTAGCTCCGAGCACAGGCACTCCAGTGAGAGGTGGCCTGACATTCAGAGAGGGTCACTATATCTGCGAAAGGTTGTATGAAACGGGACTTCTGGTCGCTGTAGACTTGATGGTGAGCGGATATCCCCTATCCTGCGTCCATCACTAACTGATTGCTTTTTATCCTTTCCCTTTGTAACAGGAGGTGAATCCTTCCTTAAGGGAAGAAGCAGATGTCCAGCAAACAGTCGCCGTGGGTTGCTCCCTTGTTCGTGCTGCGCTCGGTATGCTCGGTCACTTTTGTACACAGGACACTTTGGTCGTTAATTCTCCATCTTTTATAGGGGAGACGCTTCTTTGAAGAGATACCGCGAACAAAGATCAGAAATCTGTAGTATGTGTACATAACGCTCACAAATCTGTGAGGCGCGGAGCCAATGAGATTCGTCGGATAAATATAGACTGATGATAGTCAGATGAGATCTTGATGAGATCATCCCGCCCCACTCATATAAAACCTTAGTCTAGCTTTGCCTTTCGGCTCAACCCCACCGACCCCAGATGTCCTCCACGCCGTCTCTGTCCCAGAGTACTAGGCCATCTCGAGCCGGTACTCCCCTTCACTTCAAAGATGTCGTACGTCATCCGCTCCAGTGGATACACCGCCACGATCGCCCCGTAATCGCAGGTGTTGATTATTGTGATACATTGTTGTAACAACCTGGTCTTGTAGGTCCCCGATGACTCGAAATCATACAAGCACGAAGATGAGTCTGAAGCCCACCAAGTAATGTTTTTCGTGCACTTATCGGGTCCCTGTAAAATAAATCCGAATGCAGATTTACCGTCAATCAGCTGGCCATAAAGTGAAGCGAGTCAATATTGTTCTCCCTCAGACTGTCAATCCCGTCTGTATTTTTTTTTGTCATTTTTGTTATTTGTTTCTGCGGTTTAATTTGATATCGTCCCGGCACAGGATGAGGAGACTGTTCCTGGGATTCAACACCCGGGTTCCACCGGTGTCATTTATTGCTCCGACCGCGCTCAGGCCAATGGTTTCAACTACGCTTCCTCGCATGAATGGTTCAATCTGGGTCAAGGTGCCCCGGAAGTCGGTCCAATCCCTGGCGCACCGTCTCGACCGACCAAGGTAGAATACGACTTTGATGCACTCGAGTACGCCCCCACGACGGGCGTTAAGAGTGCGTGTGGTTCCATTTATCGAGGGTTCCATTTTTGACCATGGGTCTCCAGGACTCCGAGAGGCTGTTGCCAACCTCTATAACACAAGTTACCGACAAGGAAAGGCATCCCAATACACCTACGAGAACGTGTGCATCGTTCCTGGTGGGCGAGCTGGTCTTTCTCGCATTGCTGCTGTCATTGGCGATGTCTATTGTGTTCGATTTTCTCTCATATACATCTATATAATGTCCTCACCCACCTTCACCTAGTCCTACCAAGTCCCGGACTACACGGCATATGACCAAATGTTATCTGCTTTCAAGCGCCTCGTCCCGGTTCCCACTGCGTAGGCCTCGATTAATTGTATGATTGCCAATATATTCACGCTTTACCTTTATCGGCAGGCTAGAGCCTGAGGTGGGTCTATTGCTCGAGAGTTGTCTTCCATCTAATGGTGTTTCCAGAATCATTATAACCTCGACATAGCTCAGGTCAAGGTATCTTCTATTCATATCCGCCTCTCCGTTGCCAGAGTCATGACTTTTTTTAATAGAAAGACATTCATACCCAAGGGCTTGCCGTAATCATCGCGTCAAATCCCCGAAACCCGACGGGTCAGGTCATTAGGCAAGTCCTGGACGTTTTCGCAAGTATCCAACGCACTAATTGCCGTAGAGGAGACGAACTTAAAGAGCTTGTTGACGTCAGTCGCGAGAGCATGACAACTGTCATCCTGGACGAAGTGAGTTTTTATTTCTCGAACTAGCTGTTACTCATGTTTTGAGTACAGTTCTACTCATGGTACATTTATCACGACGATGAAGAAAACATCGGAAAACCAATCTCGTCCGCAGAATACGTCGAGGATGTCAACAGTGATTCCGTTGTCATCGTAGACGGACTTACAAAGGTCTTGCCTTATCCCCTCGAAATGAAGTTCGCGACTAATCACTCAGATAGAATTGGCGACTTCCTGGGTGGCGTATTTGCTGGGTTATAGGACCCAAGAATCTCATCACCGCCCTATCCCAGTCCGGTATGTTGTTCTTAGTGATAGCAATGGCGGGTAGGGTTAATCTGATCAAATACATTCACAGGATCATTCTTAGATGGTGGGGCCAATCACCCGTGAGCATACTTCGCCGCCTTGAGCGAAATTTTTCTTACTTAATGAGCTGCTATTGGTAGTCTCCAATTAGCAGCCATCCCACTTTTGGACCCTCAGCATGTACAGAAGGAAAGGATTGCCCTCCAGAAGCATTTCAAGATAAAACGTGATCATGTCTTGAAGCGCTTGAAGGCCATGGGGCTGGAGGTCAAGATACCTCCGGTCGCAACATTCTACATTTGGCTGAACTTGGAAGATCTTCCGGACCCTATTAATAATGGCCTTACGTTCTTTGAAGAGCTTCTCAAAGAGAAAACTATTGTCATTCCAGGCATCTTTTTCGACATCAATCCTGCACACCGCAGGAATTTGTTCAGTTCTCCATGCCATCACTTCGTCAGGCTGTCTTTTGGCCCACCGCTTGAGGATCTCGATAAAGGTACCAGACACCCCAATCCCGGTCTGAATATTGATCAATATTCCAATAGGCCTTGACGCCATCGCGCGCGTGCTACGCAAGGTCAAGAAGGAAGGCATGCGTTCTTTCGGGCACAGTTATAGGAGGAGCCTTGATAGCCCGATAGAAACAATGAAAGGTGAGAGGAACTGATGTCCCTAACGCAAACCCGTATATGCGTCGTCTGTAGTATCAGGACTTATCCATGTAGATGTAAATAAAGATCAGAACGGTTCACAGCGAGAGTGCGTTCTGGCATCTTAACAATATCATTGCTACCACGGGCAGGTTGAGCTCGAACAATTCTGATGGGCCTATCATAAACAAGGATAGGGAAAATGATTGCGTCACGTCAACACGAGGGATCGAACGGAGCGAACGCAGTCTTGAACGCCTGCACGTCAGCTTGGTCATCTTCTTCGGATTGTAAGCAACTCCTCCAGTCCACCCGCTCCTCCACTCTCAACAGCGAGGCAAGCACTCTTCTAAAACGGTACGCTAGTCATTACCAAATTGAGCACTCTTGACTTGGCGACTCACCTGCCAAATTGCACGCTGAACGGCAAATCGCTGCGCATTCGATGCACAAGTCTTCTCCCATCAGGCAACTCCACCCGAAAATAACCCTCCCCGTCCGTGCTGATAGGTGCCCCGCCTTCTTCCACGTCAAATTCAATACCATGTTGCCTACCCTCATCCCGGAATGCGGACTCGACATTGTCTTTGAGGGGAAGTGGTACAGGTACGGCTTGAATGTGCGCATGGCCTCCCTTGGATGAGACACGGCCCACCTCAAAGAAGACGGCTGTCGCGCCATGCTTGGCGTACAGTGCACACAACGCTGCCTGATATCTGCGGTGTGGTACCGTATAAGTCGCATCCACCGCATGTTTTTGTGAACATGTACCTATTACATTCACCCATGACTGACCCGCATAATTCTCCGGGAATCGTGCCGAGCGTTGCGACGTGAGCAATCGGTACAATGAGCACATGCCCACCACCAGGTACCTTGAAACTCTTCTCATTCTCGCCCTGCTCCACGTTGTGCGTGGGCACCAATTGGCCTTTGGGGAAGGTAAGATAGCACTCTCCACCGACTGCAACTAAGAGATGTTTCGCCAAGGCAGGGTTAGACAAGCAAAACCAGCATTCGTCGGGCCCAACCTCCCCAACGCGTCTAGGGTAGGCATTATGCTTGTCGGAGGAACGTCGGTCCTTGACGTCGGGGCAGTCCTCGATGTAGTGCAGCTCGCTTCCACAAGCACGGCAGACGTAACCTTTGCGTGGTTTGCGACCGCCCGTATCACCCACGGCATGCTTAACTGGGCAATCGCGAAGAAAGTGCCCTGGCTAATGGTTACTAAGTCAGAAAATAGGAGAACCAGGAGAAGCAGATGTTCCCACGTTATTACAGATCTTGCACACGTAATCTGGTGGAGGATGTGCGCGTTCAGGGCATTCGTTTATGAAATGCTGCGAGAATGTCAGTTTTGAATAGTCTGGGGTGACAATATGTACGTACATCCGTGCCTTCACATCGCCTGCAACGATAACCAGGGGGTGGTTTGTCCTGTTCTCGTCCTAGAAGCTTGGGTTCAGATATTGGGGGAAACAAAGAACATTAGAGCGCATGCCTCTGTGGTTGCGCTTCCACGGTTGCTGCGTACCCTCCCACCTAAATGTTTCGCCTTCTACAGCGCTAAGAGGGCGCTTATAAGGGCGGGAGATGTCCGTGAACGGGTTGGAGGTTGCATTAACAGGCCGCTGGGATGCTGCTGTCGATTGGGTCAATGACGAAATTGTGAATGCATAAAACCACTATCTAGAAATTCAGCATGCAAAGCGGGTTCCAATAAGGCATACGAACGCGCTGCCTTTTTCCGTGAACCTGCTCGCCCCCAAAGGCACCGAGGCCTATAAATCTGGTGACTCTATCCGTTTCATCCGCCCACGCGAATGGTTCCCTCTCCCAGAAGCTGGGGGGGTTACCGCCACCACTACAGAATATATACCTTGGCTTTGTTTTGGAGATAATATCATCGATTGGTGGAGAACCAACACTCGACAACTCGGCCAAAGGGAGGGGTGCAGTAGAGAAGTTGGTGATCATGGATGGCCAATCATGCGAAACGAGCACGTCGACCAGTGGAGACGAGGGGACAGAAGAGGCTATAGACGAGAGAGAAGAGGCGCAAGCCGCACGGGAGGAAACTGTGTTGGAGAGTAATTTCGAGACGGTTTGTGACGTGAAATAAGGGGACGAGAAACCCTACAATGGGTTCATCTCTTAGGGGCACCTTCAGGACAGACACGTACATGAGGGAGTTCTGATCCGTTGTACACTGCAGCCTTGTACGTTCCGCCGATACAGGCAATGCGGAGACCCTCCGTTGTTGTCACCACTGCTGACTTGCCTGGAGTAACATGTCAGAAACCGCATGATGGGGCGAAGGAATAGCGTTGATCCCACTGAGAAGGAATACGTCTTTGCAGAGTTCTCCATTAGTTTTGGAAAATTGTTCGATCACCCCTTCGGGCAGCGGGTGTTCTCCCTGCATGATATAGCAAGGGATGGGAGCTTCGACGCACGCGTTTCATCTCAATGATTTCGATAAAGGGGGGCCTACTAAGACGTACCCCGCAATTCCCCTCCTAAGAGCCTCCCTATGTCGTCTGACTCATTCCTAAGTGATAATGGACCAAAAAAGTCTCCAATGCAAAGTGCGAGTTCAAATGGGCCATGTTTGTTGTGGATCGCCACTATCTTGTCAAACAGCGGGGCGATAGAGCCCATTGCAGAACCTGTGACAAGTCTGAGGCCTATCAATAACTCGAAGAGAGTACATACACCGAGTTCTTACATTTTGATAGTTGGAGGAGTAGAGGTCATGCCAGTGATTCCGCGAAGGGTCTCGTTTTGCGAGGTACGTCGTGCCGTGCCGTGAATAACAACGTGGGGTTGCTGATCTAATATTAGGGTGCGTTCGGGAACTGAAACGGGTAGATTGTATCTCGTGCATGATCTCTATTTGGGGGGTGCCAGATAGAGATAACGTTTTTGCAGCCCAGAATTTTTTTGCATGTTCCGAACACCTTGTTTTCACAACCAAATAAAGGTTTCCCCTTTTGGGTGCCTGTCACAGTGCAGGACTGAGTGTCACGGCACATGACCAGCATAAGGGGGGATGGGGTGCATCACACAAGTAACGCGTGCTGTCACAGTCACGTTATCTCGAGCAAATCGAGGGTCAAAGTAGAATTTGACTTTGGCTGGCGTTATCACGAACCAAAAAACGTTTTCACGCGGCTATATCTGTTCCCGAACAACATGTTTTTTCGCACAAGATCATATTTCAACGTAAAAAAAATTTGGCTGGTATCTCACATCGTGAAAACGTTCCCGAACGCACCCTTAGTCACCATCATCATTCACATTCACATTCACATTCACATTCACGAACACGAACGTATTAATGTGTTCTCATATATTCGTAATTCACCACGTATCCAGAACAAGAATGCCCAACATTTTGTGAGGTATTCAACCGAAAGGGTGATCAATGATCCGGAAAATATTGGCTACTGGGAGAAAGTTCGACTATCTCAGGGCAGGCGGCTTCCAGGCTACTCGAGAACGAAATTTCTTTTGTTGTGTATTGTGCTCTGGGATGAGTATCCAATACATGTTCGATGGTGCCCAATGAAATACCTCCAAAGGATGTAGGTGGAAGGCCAAAAGAGGGCAATGGTCGATGCATTTGAGATCTCTTGAGATCACGACGCAGAGGACAGCACCTCGGCACATTGCTCGGGCGCCGTGAGACCTGTCGAGCTTCGGAGTCCCTCTTCCGGCATCTTTCTGACAGGCAGCCTTCATAACGAAACCTAAGAGATCTAACGGGTGGTATTAAACAATGATGTGGCGTATTTGAGGATTCCCATGGGAGGACCTCAAAGGAGAATCTCATGACAAAAAAAAACTGTCTCTCTCTCACGAGGGGAGGTCACCGTTGGCTCACTCAGTTGTGAGAGTTCTGCTATTGACAATGCTTTCCGCAAAGAGTAGCATTCGTAAGCAAAAGCCTGATATGACGGTTAATGAGATCAGCATTGTATATCGATTTCAGCATGAAATGAGTCGCCGGTTGTAGTGTCCTAATGGGGTAAGAGAGGAAGACAACGCGACCTTGTTTTTAGAGGTAAACCGCATGTTGCCAAATCCTAGCTACTAGTACAATGTACTTCTTGATGTGGAGCTTGTGAAGGGCAGTAAGGATATCTGAGACGAACTCCAATTGGATCATGTGTTGAATTTTCGGGGCAAGGCAAGCAAGACGACACGTGCGGTTTATTGGGGTACAAACGTGGTTACACAGTATTTATCCTATACAGTACGTATCTGAGATCTGAGGATCTAAACGAAGATTTCAACTGATTTATCTGCCCCATTCTCGGGCGAGCCCGACCAATACTGCGCTGACCCAGAACCACGGTAAGGATTCGTTCCCTTACCCAGGCCATTAATATTGACGCATATTGACGGACCGCTGCAGACATGTACATGACATTGTCGTTCCACTGAGACCTTTCTCAGTGCTGTATTCACCAATCGGAAATAAGCATGGGAATAATCCGCTCTTTTCCTGATCAAGAACAAGGGGTTTGAAGAGACGCCGTCACTTTAGAAACCTGAAATGTCAATAAGGACAAGCTCCCGTGAGTCCCGGCTTCGTGGCAATAGCAGGCACACAAACGTAAGATGCTGCGGGTTCTTCAACAGATGTCTTGGACCTTTTATTCCCCGCTTGTTACTTGGGTCATAGGTGGTGCCTGGATGTGCTCCTTGCTTTTCATAAATCCGGCCCATAGACACAACAAACTAATTCTCTCGTTTTAAACCAACTGATCGACAATCCTTCTCAACGGTGTTTCCTGTCGCTTCCCGAGGAAGTGAGGCAGCCATATTTATCCTTAATATTGGTGTTTTTCCTCCCTCTTTTCCCTTGTTGAACCCTATGGTCGTCTTCGCCTTTCTTTTCGTCCCTTTCCTTGTTGTTCTAGTCGGAGCCTTACCAAACCAACCTCAGGCTCACTCTTCCAGCAGGGATTTGTGTGGCCCGCTCGTTGTGTCCCCAATTGGTATCGCACAAGGTACCATACCTATCAAAGGCATTTCTCGGTTTGCAGTGAGGTATGCATCTGCACAACGATGGCAAAATGCGCAAGTTGCAACGAAGTGGGAACTGCCGTACGTACAGTCTGTGTGGGAGTTCTATGGTTACCACTGATTTCCCTGTAGAAATAATTCATTGGATCCAACCGTGCTCCCATTAGCATGCCCTCAGAGTTCTCTCGATCCATCCCAATATTCCGAGGATTGCCTGTCCATGTTGATTTATGCCCCGGCAACAATAATTAAGCTACCTGTCCTTCCTGTTTTTTTATGGTTAGCGTTCGGCCTATTGCATGGATTCAACACTGACACTTTCACAGGATTCACGGGGGTTCGTTTGTTAGCGGTTCAGCAACAGCGCCTGGTTTGGATGGCACCTTGCTAGCCAAAGCGACTGGTTCCATCGTTGTGGTTGTACAATACCGGCTTGGTGCTGTAGGTAAATCTCCTTCACATGACGAATGATAGGGTTGATGGTTGTTATCAGCTCGCTTTCAACTCACCAGATGGACGCACAAACTTCGCTGTGCGGGATGTTATTGCTTCACTGCAATTCTTGCGCAAGGTTTTGCCAAGCTTTGGTGGCAATATCTCGAAAATCACCCTGGCTGGGCAGAGCAGTGGAGCCCACATGATACGTGCTTTGCTTGCTACCCCATCCGCAGCCACGCTTTTCCAGTCCGCCATCCTTCACTCTGATCCCACGGTAAACATCCGCCTGCTGGAAAGGTATTCATAGCTGATATCCTACAGGATTATGGATTCTTATCGCCGCCCGTGCAGTTCCAGCTTCAGCAATACTTCAACGAGCTCGTCAACTGCTCTCCCACAGACACACCGTGTGCAAGCTCCCTTTCTCTCAACGACATTCTTTCCGCACAAGATGTATATTGCGATACTGCCTGGAACATTGACCAATCTGCCCCTGGAGAGCCAATGCGTCCTGTTCGTGATGGTACTTTGATCACTAGCACGCTTGATTCAACGTCGCCTTTCCCTCCGGTGTCTAAACCGATAATCCTCAGCAATGTACGGAATGAGGCCGGACCCACCATTTACTGGGCTTTCAACGACCCAATCGACACACCTACCTATACAATGATCGTTCAATCGTCGTTAGGGGAGCCTAGAGCAAGCAATGTCCTCTCCTCCCCTTATTATCAAGTGCCGACCCTGGCAGGCGGTCAAACTGCAGATGCTCGTGTCCAACTCGAGAAAATGGGTACGGATCAGGTGTGGCGGTGCGCAACATGGACCTTCGCGCGGAGCTGGACCCAGAACGGTGGGAGAGCGTTTGTCGCACAGTACACCGTCGGCGCGACGTATCCGGACAACAGCGCCATCCCCTTTTGCTCCGGAGGTGGTGTTGTTTGCCATGAGGATGACATCGAGATTGTTGTACGTGGCTTAGTTGATCTGCCCAGTCCATTTCCAATGACCAGACGCAGTTCGGCACGGTCCCTAACCCGACATCGGCCCAGTCTTCTTTAATTAATGAAGTTCAGGCCCGATACAGGTCATTTCTGCTTACTGGTGACCCCAATCCTTCGGGCGCGGGCTTCCCTCGCTGGTCTCCTGCGACAACAGGAAATTTCTCGGCGCAAAACCTGGGTAGCCCTGGAACGGCAGCTATTGATGCATGTAACACCCAGTTTTGGGGTACCACTAATGTGCCATACGATTATCAAATATTTGGAATCTAGATGAAATGGACAACTGTTTTTCGAGGCTATGTATGGCTCAGGATCCGATGCCCCTCCGGGTCGTAATATCTTTCCATCACTTGATTTATTACTTAGACAGCATAATTCGTAGAGTGTCTCTCGTTTTCAGTGGTTGCCAGGTCCGCGCCTTCCTTCCACGCACCTTCGAATTAGACCCCGATGTATTATACAGTATATTTTTATGGTGTCAATATGTAGGGTTCATGATCAGTTCCCCTTGACTTGAGGCTTACCAACCAAAAATACACGTGCTTAGTCATTGGCTTGAAAGCGATCTTCCATTCCTGTTGTTGAATGGTCTACCCCCTTCCCGTGTCATGTCTCGTCGTCCTACAGTCGCACAGACTCTAGGCGAAGATGAGCATCTCCCAGACTCCGTCTTGTCAGTTTCTGAATCTACATCGACAAGCCTCAATTCGACCACCTTTGTGACAACCCTGGTAGTGGCCATCGAGCAACGCATCCCTTTTCATTCTGACGTCACCACGCCAGGGCGATGTCATGGATGGCAGTGAAAGCGTTGCAGAGAAATGGATTTCGCTTTCATTCACGTGGTCTGGCAGATCGTTCTCCCTAGAGATTGCGGATTCCGACAGGTTCGATGCGTTGAAAAAAGAGCCACTAGTTGGATCGCTCATGGTTATCAAGGATATTTGATCTCAAGGCAGTTCTCTTTAGCATGACCGACGTACCACCAGAACGACAGAAAATACTTGGGCTAGTGAAAGGGAAACTACCCGCAGACGATGGGCGGATGTGAGCGCTATCACCAACACTCACATAAAGCACTTCTGACAAGTCCCACCCAGCGGTGACATCGGGCTCATCAGTGGAAAGAAATTCCAACTCGTGGGTACACCGCAAGGCCGCGAGTTAAAGGATCCGAGTCGTCTGTCTTATACATCTCATTACCAACCTGGGTTGACGCTACCATTGCAGAAATGGAGCTCTTGTCTGATGTGGTCAATGGTCTTGACGTTGATTTCTCTACAAATCCCGCCGCTGCTGAATCACTTAAAACCGACCTACGTAACATTCGCAAGATTCGTGAAGCGGCGGAAAAACTCAAAATCAATATCATCCACCCACTTCGCGAGGGAAAGCGTTTACTTGTCCTGGATATTGATTACAGTTTGGTTCCCTATTTTCAGATGACATCTGGCGAAGATGACGGGTGTTCTCTTAGCGATTTTAGACACGAAACCGCTAACTTCCGGTGCACTACCCCCCTCCGAATGTGCGCGACCTCGACTGCATGAATTCCTGACGGCCATATACCCGTATTATGATATATGCATCTGGTCAGGCGCCTGAACCCGCCTTTTCTGGTTTCTCACAACGGACTCAGGTCGCAGACGAGCTGGATCTGGTTAGAGACAAAGCTGATAGAACTGGGAATGCTGGGTGGGAGTCAAAGTTACCAGGTGATGATACTAATGTCTTTTATCTGTCTCTCTAAAAGATACCCTTGCTAGATATCGTTCGGTGAGCTCTGAGACAGCGTTGGTATCGCTCAGTACGAAGATGAATATCTTCAGTCTTGGACAAGACCCCTATGTTCACTGTATTTTCCAAGAGGGATGGCAAATCATATAGTCATCATGTTAAGCCTCTACAAATCATCTGGAATCACCTTCCTCAATTGTGAGTGATTTCTATTTAGCGAAACTAGCTGCGTTATATGATCATCTCAATTAGTAGCGCAAAGAACACCATCCACGTTGATGACCTCGTGAGCGGCATTCTCTTCATTTGGGGGAAAGTGGCCTCATGAGGTTCTTTGAGAGTCGTAATTTTGCCCTCAATCCCAGACAGGGACTTAAAATATCGGCGTTCCGAGACGCACATACCCCCAGGGCCATGGCCGACCGTGAACTCGACGACTTGGCTAGATATTTCTTATACGTCGCAACCATTCCCGATATGGAGACATTGAACCATAAGGTAGATGCAATGTCTCATTGAGTTCTCACTATTTGACCATCCCATTAGGATTGGAAACGAATTGTTCGTGCTCTCCCTCCGGATTGACTGTTCTGTCGCATGGGACATGGCGGTGTTCGGGCGTTATTCACGGTGTTAATCTTGCTGTCCACAGCAGTAATTTCGCTTTGGAGCTAACTTCATCTGTTCTCGATTCTCTTTTTGTACTACGATTCCGATGTTCGATATACCAACATTCCGTTCTAAGTCTTACCGAGGTTGACTTGGTCGCTCAAGTCGCAGTGGTTCCGTCACTCCTAACGACACTACTAAACCTCTAACCGTGCAACATTGTCCGTCACGGCATCGAACATAGCAAAGGTGGATGGGGCTACTCAGAATCATGGTCAGCAGTGCTTTTAAGGAAAGCAGGAGTGACTCCGCGCACTTGCGGACAGGCCAGTCTTTCGCACAGCACGCGCTGGCGTCAGAATATGGGTGGTTGGGTCAAAATTCCAACCTTTTAACGACGCAACTTGAGTCGCGGAAAAAGTGTTTTATAAGTCATGGATAGTGACCGAGCTTAATAGGACATACTCGAAAGGAGTTCGTCGGCTGGCAGGCCAAGATAAACCTGGGCAAGCGCCAAGGGGATGGCTGTATATGCGTTTGACAATAACACGATGGCCCGTTGGCGGAAAGACTCTATAAAGACGTAATAGATAAGTGCTGGTTTGTTTCCTAAGCTATACTTACCGATACAGGCGGTCACTAGTGCTGCGAGCACGCCTGACATCTCTACGTGCGGGAAATCGCCTTGCCGCGCAAGGCCGAAGAGGGCTTCACCACGGGAGTAAACATGTTCATAGCGCCTTTCCCATACAGAAGCGAATAGATTCAGCATTGCTCGAGCAAGTGGAAGTGAGGCTACGGCGTCGGGCAAGCGTATCAACGCAAACTTCGCTGAAGGTCTGTGTATGTCCGACGGTCAGACAGAAGTCGTGATGGTGGATCAAACTCAGCTGGCAGGTCGTTAACTATCACACAAGAGAGCACAAGGGGAATAGTGATGAGAAGTCGCGTAGGGTTGTTGTCGTGTGTCGCCTTCAGAAAAGGGCGGTAGTCAGGCTTTTGCACTATGCACGATAAGGTAGGGGTAGACATACGGCAAGGTCCACATGTTCTGCTGCTTGGATAAGTCCGTAGTGGTCTCCTTTGGCTTGCAAGGCTGCGATTGGGGCAAATGCCTCTATGTATATCGATGAGGTAGATGAGGGGTTTTGAGTCTCGGGGGCGGTTAACGCGTCCATTGCGATCCTAGCTGATCCGGGGGGGGGGGGGGGCA
>Ga0307512_10000534_pt1 | contig 55922 bp, 50 predicted proteins | sample 14_EM_MG_FD_200267 | JGI IMG/M metagenome (GOLD analysis project Ga0307512, IMG submission 200267) | Populus trichocarpa ectomycorrhiza microbial communities from riparian zone in the Pacific Northwest, United States - 14_EM | ecosystem: Host-associated > Plants > Roots > Unclassified | place...
CTGAACCAAGAGACTTGCCTTTCGGCTCTCCCTTGCAGACATCATCACCTGGCCATTAAGACCCTGGGTGGAGGTGAATGCTGGTTCGTGGGGCAATTCGAGTTTCCTGAGTAGGCTCGGTGATATACAGATGCTCGTTGCACTGCAGTCGATTACTGCTTTGCCTCGCTGCATGTTGCCGTGTATGTTTCGTACAAGGACTTCATGGATGACATCCGCTGAATCCGGTCTGTCTGTGCCGCATAGGTATTGGCTTGACATCAGGGCCCGACCTTCCAGAATGACTCTTGATTTTAAGGCGATTTGGTGCGGTTGTATCTCATCCAAGGTTGCAAATAAGGCCCGGTTCCCCAGGTTTTCCAATCATAACTCCGTCTCGTCCAGCCTCTCCCGTTGAGTTGGATATCGAGAGAGGTAGACTAGTTTTGTTGCTGCTGCGTGTCGAATGACTTTTGGCCCTTGATTTGTTTGCCGTCATAGCCGCTGTTATTGCTGGAGTTCTGTTCAGGTGGGCTTGACTTGCCGTATTTGGTACAAAGGTAGGTTTTGTGGTCTCCGCTGCCGCAGCAGGTGCATTGCCGGTTTGCCTTTCGGCTTTCGTAGATTTCCTTTGAGAGCCACGGCGCTGGTGATACGTTGCCACGGCTGACTCCACTGGACTTATTGAACTTGCCCAATTTTGAGTTACCGGTGCCAGGATTATTGGAATTGCCGGAAGTATTGGAATTGCGGGAAGTGTTTTCCGTAGGTTCGGAGATGGATGGTCGGAAGTTATTTTTCTTGTCGCCACCTTTCTGAGACTCTCCTGTTTGCCTTTGCTGTAGTTGTTGTCCTCCGGGTTTCTTGTCATCCGGTTTGAACTTTGAAGCCGCCGCACAGTCGAAGAGTTCGTCTAGTGTGTCGAACCTGTCTTTGCTGCTGGAGATCGAAGGTCTGAATTTCCTTTTAAGTGCGTGCCGCAGGCCCGCCCAGGCCATGTTGTATAAGACCACTCAATGTGTTATAAGGTTCCAGCCGGCTCTCCTCCAATTTGCTTTCAAGCGGTTGGCGTAGACTCGGACTGCTTCGTTTGGCAGTTGTTGGTACTCCTGCATGGCTTTCGTCGCTGAGTTAAGGCGTCTATCTTTGTCTCCATACATCTTTTGAAGCTTGTTCACGAAGAGTTTGAAATCATCTAAACACGGGTTCTTGGCTTCTCGAAGGTCGCTAGCCCACTCGGCTGGCTCCGTATTTTCAGTCTGTCGCTGAGTCATGTCCGGGTGGTTATTCCAGGTGTCGAGAAAGGAGACTGCATACTTGACTTGGTCGGGATCGCCTCTTGGCAATAGGTGCTTGTGAGAAGCAAAGTTTGACCGTAATGTTTCGAGGAACTTATCCAGCTCTTTTGCTCCGCCGCAGTACTGTAAGGGGTCGACCATCTTAAAGATCTTGGACTGATTTCCGGTGTTCTCCGGTCTGTTGATGGTTCGGCTGAGGTCGAGTTCGGTGAGCATTCGGGTTCTCTCCTGTCTCCATTCGGCTTGTTGTTCCAATAGGAGTTTATGTAGCATCCGGTTCTGTTCAAGCATCTCCTTTTGGTTATCTTCGGTGATCTTTGACAAGATGTCGTCTCTTCCTCGATTGTCCTCGCCCTCTGCTAAGGTTGAATTATCTTCGTCTTCTTCTTCATCGTCAGGATCGCGGGCTTCCTCGTGAACTTGAGTCTCGGCGGGATCGTCATCATCAATTTCATCTTCTGGTAGTACCGAGACGCGGCCGTTAGCAATTGTTGTGATTCGGCTGACCGATGCTCTGTGGGATTCGATGCTCGCACGCGTGTTAGGCACACGCAATTGGCTTCTCTGTATTCTCTTTGGAGGCATGGGGGGTAATTGGCTGTAATTGTTGATTTCGTGTCTGTCGCGACGGGTTAATGAATAGGTAAATTTGCGTGATCTCGTGAGCGAAATGTACCCAATTTCTGAAAAACCAAATCTGGTTTAAAGGCGCATACGCTGGCGCTTGGCCGTATAGGGATATGGTATGGTATACGGTTGCACACGGGCGTGAGTGAGTTCAAGTGTAGAAGTAAGTGGTAAGATATTCGGTACGTAGCTAAGTCTCTGTCGCGATGTCAATATATGGTTGGCGGTTACCCGGCACTGGACACGTCACGTGACCATCCGGCAACCCTTACCACTCATTACTTGACAACGCCGTTACAAATGCTCTTGTTTTCGCTGTTTGATAGTAGTATCTTATGATGATCTCATATTCAACAGCCAATGATCCCATTCGGCATGTTTTGCAGTTTGCGAAATCGATTATTTTGGAATCCGTGTTTCTCCTTTTGTATGTCTTATTTTTGCCTATAAAGGCGATCAATGGTGCTGTTCTGAGCTCATATCTCTGTGGGGTGCCTTGAGTATCCAAAATGCAGGACCTAAAATTGTTGATGCTCCGTTGATGGTCATTTTCATCTTGGGGTAACCCATATGTCATGCACTGTTTCAGTTGGAAAGGCCGCCATTACTTCATATATGAATCATTGCCTCACAGTGCCCCAACACTCAGATCAGCCAACATGCAAGACGAAGAATCTTCGACGCTCGGGTGGCGCTCATTTTCGGAATCTGGCAGTAACCGCGTTGCATTCTCTTTTGCCAACCAAGGCTGCCAATACATCGGTTATGCATAACCGCGAATGAATCACACTTCAATTACTGTACTTCCGAGACCAAAAATTGTTGATGCTTGCCAGCGCCACCGCTGGCACTCATTTTTAGGACATAGCAGTGATGTCAGTGGAAGCAATGTTGCCCAGGGATGCAGCCAATACATTGATTGTGGGTTAATGTCGTGGCACAGCCCTTGGATTAGCCAAGATGCAAGGCCCAAAATTATTTACGCTAGTGTTGGCAACAGTTACAACCCGGTGGAACGGTTCCGGGTTAGGGTTTGAACCTGAACTGAACCATTGAAACAGGACTTACCACACAAAAGCCCGGACCGTTTTAATTGGGCTGGTTTTACCATGAAAAACCCGGCATTTCAATCGCATAATTGTGGCTCCAATTTAGTATCTGTGTTCTGATCATATCGTGACAAGATCAGTATGTAGAGTGCGCGGGTTCAGCCGTTCCTTGACCTGCCACTGTGAGATTTGCGATTGGACCAATATTCGTTGTGTCAATATCAAAAACCCGCCAATTTGGCCTACAATATTGTGTTATTTCACAGCGATTCAACTAATATTGGTCCAATCGCAAATCCGACAGTGGGAGGGAATAAAGCGGCTGAAACTGCCCAAACTACATATTTATCATGTCCTGATACGATGAGAACTCAAATACTTATTTGGAGCCAGCATTGCAGGAACCATGATATGGAACGTCGGGCCAGGTTCAACCCGGCTAAAAGACTGGGGGTTTATGTCTGGTCCGGGTAACAACCCAGCGCTTGTCACCAGGGTCGGGTTGCTTGGCGGTTCCACACTCTGACCGGAGCCTTTGGGTCAGTTCCAACCCGGACCGAAGCTGCGTAACCTGGAACCATTCCTACTACTAAATGACATTTGAATGACGTTGATTTTTAGGATGGGGCCATCAGCATGTCAATTGTCTTTTTACCTATAAAGACGACAAATGATTCTACTTTGGCAGGTTGTGACTATGCAGCCCTTTGATTGCCGAAAGTGTAAGACAAAAATTGTTCACACTCTGTTGACGCTCAGCTTAATCACATCCTAACAGTCATTGTACTCCCAATAATTGTATGCTAAAAATCATATAGTCATTATGGACTACCAATATGATGTTTCTATGTATAATCATTTGCATCCGGAAGCTTTGTGACCTCTCGATTTCTGAGCCACCACTATACACAGAATCTGAGTGACGGATGACCTAGCCATATTATATTCCTGCGCGTTAGTCTGGCAATTTACAGCATGTAAATCTTTCCACTAGTTTTTGATTAATATAGTCTCACTTTCTCATCTTTCCTCATCCAGCTCCTTCGCCTCGATTTCTATCACCTATAGCAACCAATTTTCAAAATCCCAACCACATGCACCAGGTCTGAGCGAAGAGTTATGCAGTTGCATTCCTGGGTGAATGCGAGTGTTAGCAACAGTTCAAAATCCGCAGTTTGGTTCCGGGTCGGGGTTGAAACCGACCTGGAACCATTGCAACGGGTGTTACCCCATCAACAAACCAAAACTCACCGAGCCCACGTTTTTCTGGCCGGTTCCACAATTTCACCAAGTCAGAACTTTGGCTCCGATTCAATATTTCAGTTGCGATCATATCTCAATGTGATATATACGTAACACATGCAGTTGTGCATGCTCTTTCACCTCCTATTGTGCACTTGGCGATCCAATCAATATTCGTTACGTCACTACGGACAACACCCAATGTTTGGCGTTATTTCACAGCAACTCAATGAAGATTGATTCGATCGCAAAGTGGAGAATAGGAGGTGAAACAGCATGCAAAACTGCGTCTTTTACGTATATCTCATATTGTGATAAGATCAGAACTCAAATACTTGATCGGAGCCAAAGTTCTGAGTTCCCGAAAATGACGCCCTGCTGTATGTAGAACCCGCCCAAATATGCACGGGTGTATATCCAGTCCAGGTAACAACTCTGCCAACAGATAACGAGTCAGGTTGTTGGCCGGGGCTAGAACCGAAATGAATCAAACCACTGCTCAACACCCGGACCGCTGCCGGGTTATCCTGGCCCGTTGCTAACACTAGTGAATGCAGCATGATGGTAGTCATTCAAACAGGATTGTATCGCGCATTGACTGTTCCTTCCATGACTCGGATGACATCACCCACTTATATTTTGTTAGTAAAATTCTTCACCAATTTAGTTTTTGCTTTCTCACTTAAGCATGACAGGCTAGCCAATATCGCCTTTCTTGGTCATCTTACAGCCTCCTTTGCAGTCTAGTACTTTCGCATGGCGCGTACGACCCTTCCACATGCACAGCCGAATTGTAATGCCTCACAATTTGGTCCCTGAAATCAACAAATAGCTGACATGTAGCATAATGATACCCAGATAACTTTTCAATAAGATATACAGTCAATAAAACCAATTTGCCTAACTATTCCTCCGGCGACGCAGCGGCCATCACCAGTTTTTCATGGTAATCCAATTTCCATATGGTGATCAGCTAGGGAGGCAATTTGCGGGTGTACAAGATTACAGCTTGAACAGGCTTCGCTTTCTTAATTGGTGGCCAATCGGGCTTTGCGTTGGGTGAGAGAAATGCAATGTGTTTTTCAACAGTGGCTTCCCGGAACATACCATTATGTGACTACTTCCTGGTCAAGATGTCCCTTGCGGCATTTGCGATATGCCTGGGACGATATCAATAGTCACCATACGCTGTCCAAATATCGTCAGTGCAGGTGCGGGTGCAACTTCGTCTGTTTACAGTTTAACAAGAACCAGATCCTTCAATTTGATGCTATCGTACTCCTTATCTCTTTCACGGAAGTAGTTGACCGCTTCCCCCCATCCCAGTTGCGTCAATTAGTCAAGCTTCATCTGCTTCTGGCAATATCTCTTCATGCGCGGCTGTACCATTTTGGACAGTGTGCCCACCACCCAGCCGGGTTCGTCATCTTTGCTCAGCTTGCCCAGCACTGTATCTTTATCATCATCATCTTCCCCATCCTCCTCATCGTCAGAACTTTCAGGTTCACTTAGACTGTATCCAACAGCAATCATCATCCCCGCACAGGGTTCTTCGGGCTCTCTGGTTGTCAATCCCATGTTTTCAGCAATTCTCATATCTTTCTGTTTTTGCTCAATCACTGTGTCTGGGTCTTCAACTCACTTTCTTGCCACAGCGGTTTGTCTCTCAACATAATCCTCAATCCATTTCTCTTTCTCTGGGTTCCTTAAAATGTGAATTACTCATCTTTCCGCCACCGCAAGCTTCTGTTTAGATCGCAAGCTGCGCAATTCACCTAGGGCTCGGACTCTTTCTGCTTCCAAACCGCTCTTGCCTTCATTCACCAGATGACATAGTCGTGTGGAACACTTTGTTGATAGGCCGTATTTGCCTGCCAGAAGTGGCAAAAAGTTCTCTTTTGGAGCATTCACCATTGGAGTTTGTGTTGACTTTGTTGTTGGGCGAGATGTTGGATGTTGCAAGATATGGACGATGTGGTGGGAAGCTGCGTCCTTTATGTCAAAGTTGGTACGTTTGGTCAACTTGAACACAACACAATCTGCGTTTTGACCATCACTAAAATGGGAATAGTGATGGTAACTGTACAACATGACCTGATTATTACCGTCAGTTTCATGTAATATCACAGCGATTTCGTGAGACAATCATCACCATGCCAGCACACTTTGTCCACTTACTTCGTAATATGTACAATAATCTCCAAAACCGTGACCATGTGGTTCGATGCAGTCGTCTGTACTTGCGGTCGAGAACTAAGCAAACAATGATTTGAAACGTGAACTTAGTAATGTGTTTTGTTCCAGTGGTTTGTAAAGTCATCCTCTTCTCACAATAGTGTAAGAGGAAGCCATAATGAACAGAATTCAGAATATTATTTAAAGGTGTTCTTCACTGCTAATGTCTGACTGTGGATTGCTGCTAGAGCTTGGTCCTTCTCATTGCCAGAACAATGTGAGCTCTTTATAGTCAAGTCCTCAGGATGAAACTCAGTCAAAATTCTTGCTATGACACCATGATTGCTTGATAGCTTTTCTCCAAGGCCTTTTACTAAATGCCTTATTGACATAGCCAAGAGTTCCCAATGGGTTATTGTGTTCATGCATGAGTGATTTTAAAGCATTACACTTCCGTATTGGGCCATCCTCAAACACAATATCAAGCACACAATATGACTGCTCAAAACTTCAACATGGACATCTTGCTTTCGTTCTTTCGATAGTTGGAACATCTCATGACACGTAGTTTCATCTATGCTTATGCCAATTATATTGATTGCCCGACCATAAACTGGTTATTCAGCAATCGCATCAGAGATTTGATCTGTGATCAACTGATTCTCCGCCAAGGTAGATTGTGTCACCATCTTGTGGTTGTGATGCATACTACTCAAACCAATGAGCAGGTTCAGTTCAGGCCTCTTATCATCTGCCTATGTTACTAATACCTGAGACAATGAATGCTGAGGTCTCGACCTTTCAATCACAGGGAGGCACATCGAGGTGTTCCCCCACCTAAGCCACTGGTCTCAAACAACTCCACATTATTGCATATTGTGTGACATCTACTGAACATGTAATTTTGCATAATCCCAACTTAACTGTGAATTGTTCCAGTCGATAAGGTATTGCAGGTGTGGTTGATAATTATGTGCACTGCTAGCATTCTTTTAATAATGCTCCAGCTATGGTGACATGATTGCATTATAATAAGTGAATCAACTAGGAGCCGCATAGGATGTCCTAATCAATCGACCAACAGCTCAAGTGTATTCCCACTAAAGTTCACTTGACTAGCACAGCTGATGTCATTACAGAAATAGGTGTTATACATGTATAAATCAGGTGACATCTGACTGCATGTATTTAATATGATACATCATGTACTATTACCCATACAAAGGGATAACCTCTAGCATTGTGCTGAAGGATTCCGGAGACAATGTTATCCTCTTTTGGCTTCATGGGTGGGGGATCATCTGGAACAAGTCATTGTTGTTCCAGTCTCATATGGCTCATACCCACTCTGTGAAATTCCTAAAGGTGTACTGATGTAGCATTTAACTTTTTGACCTCTTGAAAACTCAAGATATTATCATGTGTACTAAGAGCTTCTGGATGAAACTAATATTGGTGATCTGCACACTCTTTGTGTGATCTGCCCACTCTTGGTGTTCACCCAATCTGTGATCAGTTCTGGCAATACTCTCTCTGCAATGTCTATCAGCTTTGGGAGGCTGATGAATTGCGTCAGCTGCTCTTGGGTTTAGTTAAATACTTATTGCACTGGCTGGTCAAATACCTCAAAGCTAGATATGTCAAGGACCAAATTTGACAATTGATTCACATTTGTAGTATGATGTCCAGGTTTTGAGCACTTTTCTAAACGATTCAATTTGTCGAAACGAAGCTCCTTGGAGGGCGACAAATTGCAGGGCATGATCAGAACAAGGCTGGGAGTGAATTACCTTCCAATGTTTGACTACACAAGGTATGTTGGGAATACTGCGGCGGAATTAGCCTCTGATGAAATGGTAATGGGAGCTGAGCACACGTTATGTACATTCTCTCTATTTGTTAGGCAACAAAATCACTCCAATCTATCCCTGGCAGCACTAGACCATGCACTTAAGCAGTTCTACATTGGAATGGGTACTTGTTGAAATCAGAAAATGACAAAGTCTGCAAAGGCCAAAGTGGATAAACAATAGGCAAGAGAATTCCATCAGTTGCAAAAACAAAAGATTTATAAAATCCATGCTGCAATGGAGGTTAAGGTGTATGGGGCTGCAAAGGTTACTGCAACAAAAGTAAGGAAACTTCAGGTGCATCTGAAAAGAACCTGACAAGCGGCAATGTAATAGTCCAATGCTCATCGGCAGAGGGCAAATGAGTAATCGGTACACACAATGCATCAGGTGACACTTGTTGAACACAATCTTTTCGATAAGTGATTCCAACATTGGGAGCAACATCAATTGCAGAAAGTCGAGATTAAGGCATCCAGTCCCTGAAGCACATTTACCAAAAAGTTTGCTCAAATGAAGACGGCTGCAGAAGAAGAGGTTTACAGGGCAGCAAATATGACCATCAACAGGCATGTGGAATTTCAGGTCCATCTATCTGATACAGAGACTGAAGCCACTACCAGCAGTATAGCTGATACAAATCATGTTGTGAAACAGCTGCAGAGAGATTTGTAGTATCACTTCAAATGAGCAGATGTAGTTCAAGGAGGAATTCTCCATCTGCTTGAACAAGTTTACAGCTTGATGGTAGGCAAACCATGTTCAGAAGCATCCGAAAACATTCAAACAGTACGTAATACATGTCGGATAGGCAATGGTGCATCTTGTGAGCCATATGTCATAGTCCATTCAGTGAATGGGTTCTGGCAATAATTTCACCTCTGATATTTCTAATCAGATAGATACCATCAATGTGAAAGAGGCATATCAATCTACCCACTAAGTCAATCACATTTGATAGATACTCAAGTACAATAACTGGTGAACCGGACTTGATTGTATAGAGCTGACTCTGTCATATCATCCTCTTCAAGGCTGGTATGTGAGTGACTCGGCAAACATTTTCAACCTGCTATCCGCTGCCAATCAATGGCAAAATGCACATGAAGCCCATCTTTTACACCTCCAACATTGTTCAGAATAGTTATTGTTCACCTCATATCACAACAGGTACATTATTTGAGAGAAATTTATATCCACAGTGTATGCAGATGTATCAAAGTTACATCACTGAAAGATGTATTGGTTAGTGTCAGCAACGGGTCCGGGTAACCCGCCAGCGGGCCTGGTATGGACCGGATGAACGGTTCGCTTCGGTTGCAGACTTGTCCCAAAACCAGACACAGTTCGTCTTGGCGGATGCGTTACCCGGACCGGACATAGAACTGTGGGTTTTTGGCTGGGTTGGAACTCGACCACGGTTCCAAGTTTGCAGTTCCTACAGCTTTGGCAGCGATTAAGAATTGGAGTTCTGATCATATCATAACATGATGAATATGCAGATTGTGTAGTGTTACGAGCTCTGTCACCTCCCGCATTCAGATTTGCGATTGGACTGATATTCGTAGAGTGGCTGTGAAATAAGGGCATATCTTGAGCGAAAGTAGAGCATTTTTGATAGCAACTCAATGAATATTGATTGGATCGCCAATCTGAGATCGGGAGTTGAAAAGGCGGCTAGAACTGCACAATCTATGTACTGATCATGTCACGATACGATCAGAACTCTAATACTTAATTGGAGCCAAAGTTGTGATGTTGAAATGCTGGGTTTTTGATGGTAAAACCGGCCCATTTCCAATGGGCCAGGTGTTTCGTGTGGTGAGACCCGTTGCCATGGTCCGGTTTCAGGTGGAACCGGAACTGGAACCGACCCGGGTATTTGGACCCGTTGCTAACACCAGTATCGGTAGATATTGGATTTTCCTACTTTAGACAGCTATTCAGTACCCAAATTCAAGAGAACTGGGGATAGGAAGTGAGTGGACTGGTGCTCAGATATGATCACAATGTATTCATAGACAGTATATTTATTAAACTTTAGAATTAGCTGTTGTACTACCATCAACCATTTCGCTGCTCTACATCTGTTGAGTGTCTGAGACTTCATTACAAGGTACACTATACCAATGCCAACCAAGGGATCATGCCTGAATCTCATAACATCTGGGTCCAATATACTGAAAGTGACCTTAATAATATGTTCCAAGGTCAAGTTCCTTCTTTTCCTGGATTGTACTTTCACTGGACTCCACCAAATCAGATCATCCAATTTCAGGAGCGTCTCCCCACCTGAAAAACAATATTGACCTTTTCAAAGACATGGAAGAAGTCTCACAAATGGATGTTACATCCTCAAGCTCAAGAATAGGTGGTGGTGATTCCAACAATGTACAAAGATCTGCATGGTTGGGCTGATTGTGTTGAGGGGTATCCAGATTGTCAAACATTCTGACACAATACATATTGTGCCTGTTGGAGCAACTGTTGGACCAGCACATTTAATATAAGAGAATGCTGCATCAGATAGAATTGACAATGTATTGTTTGTAAATAATCATGTGAATTTTGATACCTACTGAACTGTATATCAGGTTACGATGTCTGAATCAAGGTGTGTAGGGGGTAGATAGTCAATTGAATATCACTATTTGATATTGACATTTTGATACTCATTCCAATGGAGTATGGCTCCTGGATCGAGGTGCACCCAAAATGTCTTGGGGACTTGGTCAATTCTCCCAATAGCTCTGAAATTCGCACACCCTAATAGTTCAATTTTGTAGCATTTTGAAGACAACTATATACTCTTCAGGATATTCCTGTATTGTGTTGCACAACTTCCAGAGGATTAAGCAGAACCAGTGTTCCTAAGCGGCTGGGCCTGCAGGCTGTTCCAGCCGGGCCTGCAGGCTGTTCCAGCCGGGCCTACAGGCTGTTGCTTGGCGGCCGGCCAGCCTGCAGGCTTTATTTGCCAGAGTATAAGTCCAATCGATCAAGCATAGACATATTTTGTTTCGACGACACCCATTGCGGCTGCCTAAAGCCTTGAACTAAGAAAGCCACCAAAGTAAACTCAGCCATCATCCATCATAACTTCATAACCTTGCCATCCGTTGTGGTGAAATTGCGGGAGCTAGAAGGCAGAGAGCCCATCATCAACACTCCGCCGCTCCTCACCCAGCATCCAGAGAGAATTCGTGTGAAAGAGTGGTTCTGGTGAGAGGAGCGTCGGAGGAGGGTGAGAGGATGTGATGCTACCTGGCCTTGATGATCCACACATGTTGCGCGTATCTATGAAAACTTGCATGGGAATCTGATCCTGGCGGCCAGGCGGCCGATCTACAGGCTTCATCGTCACAGCCGGGCGGCGTTTCCTGCCGGCCGGCTTGCAGGCTTGTTCTTGGCAGCCTGCCCGCCGGCCAGCCAGCTTCCGACCCAGTCCGGGCCGCTTAGAAACACTGAGCAGAACCGGTGAAGTCGTCTGGGTGCGCCTGAAAGCTCATTGATTTCCCTTTGGTCTACCTGGGAGCTTTTGAAAGATAAGTGTAGCTGGTCAGAGATGCTGAGTTATTCAGTTATGACTTCCAAACCATTCTACATTTTGCCGATATAGATTGGCTCTTCTCTTCATTCTTACAATTACCACTCAAACGTTACATGTAGTTTCCACTTCCAGCATGCATCCCAACATGATTGACTGCCACCAGCCAGCTCTTCATGACAGCTCAACAGTAAAGTCAGCTTGTCACATTCCCACAGTTGTGAGATAACTACCCAATGAATAGAGTCGCAGCATCTGTCCCTACTTCCAATTGACCGCCACCAGATTGACCGCCTCCAGATTGACTGCCTCCAGAATCACCACCTCCAGATTGACCACCTCCAGATTGACTGCCTCCAGGTTGACTGCCTGCAGACTGACCGCCTGCAGATTGACTGCCTGCAGATTGACCGACTGCAGATTGACTGCCTGCAGATTGACCACCTCCCAATTGACCACCTCCAGATGAACCCCCTCCAGATTAACCACCTGCAGAGTGACCACCTCCAGATGGACTGCCTGCAGATTAACCGCATCCAAATTGAGCACCTGCAGATTGACCGCCTGCTGATTGACCACCTGCAGATTGACTGCCTGCAGATTGATCACCTGCAAATTTACCACCTCCAGATTGACCACCTCCAGATTAACCGCCTGCAGATTGACCACCTCCAGAAAGTGTTGGCAACGGTTCCAACTCACTAGAACAGTTCCAGGGTAGAGGTGGGACCGGAACCAAACCGTGGCAATGGGTTTTACCACACCCACACCCGGACCGTTGTAAATGGGCCGTTTATACCACCCAAAACCCGGCATTTCAACCTGACAGCGTTGGCTCCAATTAAGTATTTGAGTTCGGATAGTATCATGACATGATCGATACGTAGATGGTGCAGTGTTAGCTGCTTTTGCACCTCCCGGTTTCAGATTTGCATCGGCAACAGTGCAAATCAACTGTGAGCTGCGCAGCACACACACCCGCACACCCGCAGCTCATAGCAAGCTTCCCGTGGATCCCTGCGCGGCCCGCAGCCCATAGTCATCTATAGTCGATTCATAGAGATGTGCGCATGGGCCTCTGGAACTATATATGGCTGCCGGCCAGAGATGGATCTATACTTGTCTTTACTGCCTGCTGATATACTGGCACTGCACACACTATTGCTGCGAGTCTGCATTAGAGCCCGCTGGCGATTGAAAGCCTTCTCTAGAGCCTGCTAGGGAGCCTGCTTGAGAGAGCCACGCTTCAGGAGGAGTAGAGTTTTCCTCCACTGGTAGCCTTTGGCCGATGGCACACTCTGAGTTTGTGGAACCTTTGGCTAAAGGAAGGCTCTAAGTCTGTAGAAGCTTTGATGCTAACGTTGACGTAGCCAACCTACTTGTCTAAGTGCTTCTGGTACGATAATCACCATCACCAACACCATCACCATCGCCGTCATCACCATCACCATCATCGCCATCGCCATCATCACCATAAGCCCTGGCTCAAATGCGCACACATACTCCCACAATCCATGGGAAGCAAGCACCAGATTCGGCGGGAAAATCTGAGTCGGAGATCTGCTCTCCCCAACATCCAATTGTCTACCATTCCTACAAAATCTAAGGCTGCAATTGTCAACACCATGGTCGTGAGGCATCGTGACATTTCATCTCGGTGGGCGCTCTGAAGATGAGATTCAGACTATGATATAGACCGACGTCATGATTTCGGCCACCTGCCACCCGCTACCAGCCACCTGCCACATGCCACACGCACACACCACCCACCAAGCACTGCTCAACAAGTCTCTGGATCGAGCATGTAAGAGCATATTCGGGATGAGTAGAGTTTCCCACGGGAAGCTTTTGGCCGATGGGAAACCCTGAGTTCGTGGAAGCTTTGGCTAATAGAAGGCTCTAGGTCTGTGGAAGCTTTGGCTAGTAGAAGGCTCTAGGTCTGTAGAAGCTTTGGCTAGTAGAAGGCTGCAAGTCTGTGGAAGCTTTGATGCTGACGTTGACGTAGCCAACCTACTTGTATAAGTACTGCTGGTATAATGATCACAATTGCCAACACCATCACCATTGCCATTGCCATTGCCATTGCCATCTTCCCCATCAGCCCGGGACCAAATGCACACACATACGCCCACAATCGATAGGAAGCGGGCACTAGATTCCGCCAGAAAATCTGAGTAAGAGATCTGCTCTCCCCAAGATTCAATTGTCTACCTTTCCTGCGGAATCTAAGGCAACAATTCTCACCACCATGAGTATGAGGCATCTTGAGATCTTGTCGCGATGGCCGCACTGAAGATAAGGTTCACACTATGATATCCAGTCATCGACCAAGGTCATGATTTCGGCCACTATATGCCGCCTGCCATCTGCCTCACACCACACGCCACATGCCGCCTGCCAAACACTCCCCACCATATGCCACCTGCCTTACGCCTCCCGGTGCCTGGCTTCTGCAACTCAGGAGGTCTTTAGATCGAGCGTGCAGCAGTGTACATGGGAGCATATTGTCAAGTGAGATTGCGAGTCTCTTCCTTCTGCAGAGTGTACTTGTGAGCGACTCGGAGGTGTACTTGGGTGCATACTCGGAGGTGTTCTTGGGGGTGTCTTGAGAGCTGACATGGGAGGGTATATTCAAGCAGGCTGGGAGCGTGTCATCGAGTGAAATTGGGAGTTTACTTGAGAGCGTGCTCGGGAGTGTGATTGAGAGCGTAATGAGAGCATACTTGCGAGTGTATAGTCAAGCAGGCTGGAAGTGTGCCATCGAGTGCAATTGAGAGTGTGCCATAGAGTGCAATTGGGAGTATACTTGAGAGAATGCTCGGGAGTGCGATTGAGCAGGTCTTGAGAGCTTACTTGGGAGCGTATAGTCAAGCAGGCTGCGAGTGTGCAATCGAGTGCAATTAGGAGTGTACTTGAGAGCGTGCTCGGTAGTGTGATTGAGAGCGTCTTGAGAGTTGACTTTGTCGCGTATAGTCAAGCAGGCTGGGAGTGTGCCACCGAGTGCAATTGGGAGTGTACTTGAGAGCATGCTCGGGAGTGTGATTGAGAGCATCTTGAGAGCTTACTTGAGAGCGTAAGTCAAGCAGGCTGGGTGTGTACAGTCGAGTGCAATCAGGTGTGTACTTCAGAGCGCATTTGGGAGCGTGCAAAGAAGTGCATTTGGCAGTTTGGTTTCAAGTTTGTTGAATGCAGCATGATGTATAGTATCAAGCGCACATAATTGCATGCGTATCATAGTAATCTAATTGATGCGCAGGTCCATAGGACTTCTTAGTGCCATGCATCAAATATGCTATGGATCACCGACCCAGAAACATCTTCCCTAGGAGTTCCATGTTGCGTAAGGTCATTTTTCCCAGCGTCCGATCTGACCAATATTGATTGAGTAACTATTGAAACCCCACCAATTTCGCTTGATACTTGCCCTTTGTTCATGCCCACTCAATGAATATCAGTCGGATCACAAATCTGTATGCTGGAGGTGAAAGAGCTCATAAAACTGCACAATCTGCGTATTCATGAAGTCATAGTACAATCAGAACTCAAAAACTTAATTGCAGCCAAAGCTGTAGGAACCGTAAAGTTGGAACCGCAGTCTGGTTCCAACCCGGCCAAAAACCCAAGGTTCTATGTCCAGTCCAGGTAACAACCCCGCCGAGACACAGCTGGTCGGGATCTTTGGCGGGTCAGGAACCGAACCAAACAGTGTTTCCGGTCCAATCCCGGACTGCTGGTGGGTTACCCGGACCTGTTGCTAACACTACCTCCCGATTGACCACCTCCAGATTGACCGCCCGCAGGTCGGCCACCTTCAGATTAACCGCCTCCAGATTAACCGCCTCCACATTGACTGCCTCCAGATTGACTTCCTCCAGATTGACTGCCTCCATCAGCAAAATCTATATTTTCTTCTGTAAATTCAATCAGCTTATTGTACCCAGAAACCTCGAAAAATGAAATTGAGGTTTCTGTGAAATATGGCATTGCTCTAATGATTCTGAGTGATCAAAGAGTGGTTGCAATTGATTCATGAACCTCAGAAACCTCAGCAAGGAATGGGGAAATGAATCATTTCAACGCTTATATTAGTCCGTCCAGGTCACAAATTCACAATTGTAATTGGCGACCCAAAGTCCGCTTGTATACGAGTCTTCATTAAACTAAACTCTAGCCACCACACTAATATCTAGCCTCTGACACTAAAATCTTACCTATGGCACTACAATCTTACCTCCGACACTACAATCTAGTTTTCGATACCCACTAGGCTCCATTCAAAGGAATGCAGCACAGCAGCAGGAGCAGGAGAATGAGGAGAAGGAGGAGTAGAGCAGCGAATCAAGAGCAAATAATGCATGTACCCCAGCGTGGTTGCACCATCTCAAAATACTCGATGAGATGAATCGATTGATCCTACCAGTGAGTCCATCGGAGTTGATCTGCCAAATTTCGATGATGGTCATCTCTGCAGGAGCAGCAGAAGGAGGTGGAGTAGAGCAGCGAATCAAGAGCCAAATATGCACCTACCCCAGTGTACTTGCACCATTTATATACACTAGACGAGACAAATCGATTGAGCATACCCGCAAGTTAATCGGAGTTGATCTGCGAAAGTTTGAAAGAGGTCAGCACTGGAGCCGGAGCAGTACCAGGAGCAGGAGCAGGAACAGGAGTAGAGCTGCGAATCAAGAGCCCATACAGAGCCAATAATGTACGTACCTCAGTCTGTTTGCACCATCTTAATATACTCGACGAGACGAATCGATTGAGCCTACCCATGAGTGAAGCAGAGTTAATCTGCAAAAGTTCGAAGGAGGTCAGCACTGGAGGAGAGGCAAGAGAAGGAGGAGGAGGAGGAGTAGAGCAGCGAATCGAGAGTTAATAATGCATGTACCCCAGTGTGCTTGCGCCATCTCAAAATACTCGATGAGACGAATCGATTGAGCCTACCCGCAAGTTGATCGGAGTTGATCTGCAACAGTTCGAAACCGGTCAGCACTGGAGCTTGAGGTCTCAAGCAGGAGGAGGACGAGGAGTAGAGCTGCGAATCAAGAGCCCATAAAGAGCCAATAATGCACGGACCCCAGTCTGCTTGCACCATCGTAATATACTCGACGAGACAAATCGATTGAGCCTACCCACGAGTGAAGCAGAGTTGATCTGCAAAAGTTCGAAGTAGGTCAGCACAGGAGGAGAGCCAGGAAGATGAGGAGGAGTAGAGCAGCGAATTGAGAGTCAATAATAAACATACCCCAGCATGCTTGCACCATCTCACAGGACTCGACCAGATGAATCGATTGACCCTACCTGCAAGTCAATTGGACTTGATCTGCAAAATTTCGAAGGAGGTCAGCACTGCAGGAGGCGCAGGAAGAGAAGGGGTAGAGCATCGAATCAAGAGCCACTAATGCTCGTATCCCAGTGTGCTTGCACCTTCAAGATATACTCGACGAGACAAATTGATTGAGCCTACCCGCGAGTCACTCGGGGTTGGGCTGCAAAAGTTTCAATCAGGTCAGCACTGGGGAAGCAGCAGGAGGAGGAGGAGTAGGAGTAGAGCAGCGAATTGAGAGCGAATAATACACATACCCCAGTGTGCTTTCACCATCTTGAGATGCTCGACGAGATGAATTGATGAAGCCTACTAGTAAATCAATATGAGTTGATTTGCAAAAGTTCAATGATGGCCAAAAGTATAGAAGATGTATTGACATATGGCTTGGTGTAGTGAATTGCTAAGTGGTGATGGTGATGGTGATGGTGCAAATGAAGGGTGGAGCAAGTAAAATAAGGCTTCAGGGGTGGAAATTGTTGTCAGGGTGATGGCGATGGTGATGGTGATGGTGATGGTGATGGCGAGGGTACAAATAAAGGGTGGAGCGAGTGAATTACGGCATCAGTGGTATAAGTGGTTGTCAGGGCAATCATGGCGATGACGATGGTGATGGTGATGGTGATGGTGATTGTAACGGCACTGGTGATGGTGATGGTGATGGCAACGGTGATGGCAATGGTGATCAGGATGCAAATACAGATGTTTTAAGTGACTTCAGGGTGCAGGAGTTCAAGGTTTGTAAGCAAATGATGAGAACCAAACTCATCATCAGCAAAATGTAATTCGGTCGGGAAGTCATACGCAAACCTCCCAGACACTCAGGTAGCCCTCGCCAGTGCTTCTAAGTACTTCTTGATGCTCCCAGCCCCCCCTGGAGCTTTGCAATGTGCTCTCAGACTCTGCAAAAGCATTCTCATGTGCTCCTGAAAGCACCTGCAGTGATGGAGGTGCATTCAGGTTGCTACGAAATTTGACTATTAGGATAGTCAAATTTTGGAGCTACTGCGGCTTCTGGGCAGGTCTGCGGGAGACTTCAAAAGCAGCTAAGACCTCTGTACAAGCTCTGCGGGAGACTTGGTGCCGTATTATCACACAAGTGGTTCTTACAGTTCCATAACCACAAGGCATTTCATCAATCATATTGGTCTTTACAGTCACAAGATTCGCTACATCATAATAAGGCATGTATTATCTAAGTCTCTCTCTATATATAGATACGGAGATACAGGGATAATGGAGATGGACTCAGCAACTGGCAGTATGTATTTGGAATACCCCGGGGTAGATAGACATCATCTCGATATACGAAATACACACTCTATCTTTCCCAGCAAGAGGTCTCATGCACTGTTGCCGAGCTTTGGTATATGCACGCAATATGTATGGTTCATCATGACCGGGTATCCATTTGTATCCTGTCACCCTCTTCCTATGATCTGCGAACTGAAGCCACACTTTCTCACGAATTCCCTTCCGATACCATCGGAGGTGCGGCGGAGTGTTGATGATGGGCTGTCCGCCTTCCAGCTCCTCCGTTTCACCACACTGTGATCGGGTGAACTGAGTGATTCACTGCAAGGCCGTAATCAAGTGACTTTGATGATACACCTGGAGGCATTGATCGAGCAAGTTTGGAAACCGTAATCGAGCAAGTTTGGAGATGCACTTGGAGGCCGTGCTAGTTTGAACTTGGAGGCCGTAACATACGAGGTTGGAGATACACTCCCAGGCCGTACTCGAGTGAGTTGGAACATACACTTGGAGGCCGTGATCGCGCGAGTTTCAAGACCATAATCAAGTGAGTGTGGAGATGCACTGGGAGGCCGTGATGGTGCAAACTTCGAGGGCGTAATCGAGCGAATTTGGAGATACACTTCGAGGCTGTGATCAAGCGAGTTTGATGACCGCAGCCGAGAAAGTTTGAAAATTCACACTCAGGCCGTAATCGAGCAAGGTCGGAGATGCATTTGGAGGCCATGACGATGCGCACTTTCACGCCGTAATTGTGCGAGTTAAGAGATACACTTGGAGGGTGTGAACGAGCGAGTTTGGAGATGAACTTGGAGGCCATGATCGAGCGAGATTTGAGGAGACCTACGAAGTGGTTAATGTGGAGGGTGTAGTTCGGGAGGGAGGCGCAACGGGGGCTGAGACTCTATTCACTGGTTGACTTGTAATTGTGCGAATGTAGAGAATTGAGTACAACAGGGTCTGCCGAGAGATGAGAGACTGGCTGGGAGTGGGAGACAGTCCATCTTGGGATGATGCAGTACGCAGTGTATGCCGTACTCAGTGTATGCTGTACTCTGTGTATGCCATACGCGGTGTATGCTGTACTCGGTGTATGCTGTACTCGGTGTTAACACTTGGTCATGGCATGGAGAGATAGAGAGCGATGACTTCACTTCGTGTTCTTAGGTGATAGTAGAGTTGAGGCCGAGAAAGAGAGAGATGAGAGGAGGTGGGGGAAATCATCATGAGAAACTGGGACTTGAGAGAATTTTGTGCGCAAGTCAATTTAACATACCTGATACAGCAGGTACGAGTCCCAATCTGGAGTGTAATTACACCTATACGAGGTCTTCTAAACCCAATCAGGCAAGTTGTATCTAGTGTTAGCAATGGGTCTGGACCGTCACTTCGGGTCAGGGAACAAGTCAGATCTGAACCGGAGCCAGATTGGCGGTCCGGGTCGTCAATAAACCCGAACTGTCGATTCCGGTACGGTTCCATCGACATCTCCCTACCCATCAGAATTGGGCGGGTTCTCAGCGGGTTGTTCAGTGGGTCCATCTGTAAATTCATATAACATGCTTGCCTTTCCTATTCGATCATAGTACTCATTCAAAATCAATCATTTGACATCCAGTACTCACATTTTGCATGTTTTGCTTGTTGTGCGATCGACAATATTTTAATTCATGTTTTTCTTTTGATGATTTGTATTTTTGACCAGAGAGAAGGTCAATAGTTCAATTATAAGCTCAAATATCCATTCGATGCCTTCATTACCTGATCTGCATTACCAGCAATTGATGACCCCTGGTTGCTGCTGAGTTGACCGATATTGTCACAATGGCGCCGTGACCGTGTCACTTGCTCTTTTGCACATAGTGGGTGGCAATACATTGGTTACGGATAGCAGCGAGCAAATCACTTACCAATTACCTTATTTACAAGACCAAACATTGTGGAGGCTCCATTGATGCTTGAGGTGTAGTGGCATTGACACAGACCAGATTGCCTATAAAGGCTGCCAATACTTTGATTATGGGTAAATGCCATAGCACAGCCCTTGGATTATACAAGATGCAACACACAAAATCGTTGACGCTCTGTTGACACTGATTTTCAGACAGATGCTGTGACCATGTCACGATCGCATATGCACAGAACTGCTGCCAATACGCTGATTAGGGACATATGCCATAGCAGAGCCCCTGGAATATACATGATGCAACACCCAAAAGTGTTGACACTCTGTTGACACTCAGTTGACACTGTGTTGATGCTCTGTTGACGCTCTGTTGATGCTGTGTTGACGCTCTGTTGACGCTCATTTTGAGGTGTAAACGGTACTGACAAACACGATATTGCCCATGAAGGCTGCCAATACTTCGATTATGGATAAATGCCGTAGCACAGCCCTTGGATTATACAAGATGCAACACACAAAATCGTTGACGCTCTTTTGACGCTCATTCTAAGACAGGTGCTTTGACCATGTCACGATCGCATTTGCACAGAATGGCTGCCAATATGTTGATTATTGTCATATGCCGTAGCAGAGCCCTTGGAATATACATGATGCAACAACCAAAAGCGTTGACACTCTGTTGACACTCGGTTGACACTGTGTTGATGCTCCGTTGACGCTCTGTGGATCCTGTGTTGACGCTCTGTTGACGCTCATTTTAAGGTGTAACGGTATCGACAAACACGATATTGCCTATAAAGGCTGCCAATACTTCGATTATGGATAAATGCAGTAGCACAGCCCTTGGATTATACAAGATGCAACACACAAAATCGTTGACGCTCTGTTGACGCTCATTTTCAGACAGGTGTTGTAACCATGTCACGATCTCATTTGCGCAGAATGGCTGCCAATACGTTGAATATGGGACTATACCGTAGCAGAGCTCTTGGATTATACATGATGCAACACCCAATCGCATTGACACTCTGTTGACACTCGGTTGACGCTGTGTTGATGCTCTGTTGACGCTCAGTTGATGCTCTGTTGACGCGCTGTTGATGCTCTGTTGACGCTCATTTCGAGGTGCAACGGTATCGACACACATGATATTGCCTATAAAGGCTGCCAATACTTCGATTATGCATAAATGCCGTAGCACAGCCCTTGGATTATACAATGTGTAACACACAAAATTGTTGACGCTCTGTTGACGCTCATTTTCAGTGTGGGGCTGTGACGATGTTGCGATCACTTTTGCACAGAACAGCTGCCAATACGATGATTATGGATATCTGCCGTAGCAGAGCCCTTGGATTATACAAGATGCAATACCCAAAATCATTGACACTCTGTTGACACTCTGTTGACGTGGTGTTGATGCTCTGTTGACCCTCTGTTGACGCTCTGTGGACGCTCTGTTGACGCTCATTTGGTGGTGTAGCAGTATCGACACACACAATAATGCCTGTAAAGGCTGCCAATACTTCGATTATAGATAAATGCCGTAGCACAGCCTTTGGAATACACAAGATGCAATACCCAAAATCATTGACACTCTGTTGACACTCTGTTGACGCGGTGTTGATGCTCTGTTGACGCTCTGTTGACGCGCTGTTGACGCTCTGTTGATGCTCATTTGGTGGTGTAGCAGTATCGACACACACAATATTGCCTGTAATGGCTGCCAATACTTCGATTATAGATAAATGCCGTAGCACAGCCTTTGGAATGCACAAGATGCAACCCACAACATCGTTGACACTCTGTTGACCCTCATTTTCAGACTGGGGCAGTGACCTTGTCGCGATCGCTTTTGCTCAGAACGGACGCCATTACGTTGATTATGGGTACATGCCATAGCAGAGCGCTTGGATTTTACTTGATCCAACACCCAAAATTGTTGACACTCAGTTGACAATCTGTTGATGCTGTGTTGATGCTCTGTTGACAATCTGTTGACGCTCTGTTGACGCTCATTTTGAGGTGTCGCAGTATCGACACACATGATATTACCTACAAAGGCTGCCAATACTTCGATTATGGGTAAATGCCATATCACAGCCCTTGGATTATTCAAGATGCAACACCCAAAATTGTTGACGCTCTGTTGACGCTCATTTTCAGACGGGGGATGGGACCATCTCGCTTTCTCTTGTGCCTATCAAGGCTGCCAATATGTTGATTATGGATACCAGTGAGCAAATGGCATCCCAACGGACTTACTTACAAGATCAAAAACCGTTGACGCTCCATTGACGCTCACTTTCAGAATGTGGCTGTTACCCTGTCGATTTCTCTTTTGCCTATAAAGGCTGCCCATACTTTGGTTATGGATAACAGCGAGCAAATCGGTTTCCAATTGACTTACTTACCACAGAAGATATCATTGACACTCCGTTGACGCTCAGTATCAGAATGTGGCTGTCTCCACGCCGCCGTCTCATTTGCCTACAAAGGTCGCCACGCTGTTGATTATGAATAGCAGCGAGCAAATCACTTTCCAGTCAAGTTGCTTACATATTCAGAAATCATTGACGCTCTGTTGACGCTCATTGCAAAAATGGGGCTGTTCCCGCGTCGCGTTCTCATTCGACTATACAGGCTGCTAATACTTCGGTTATGCATATCTGCGAGGAAATTGCTTCCCAATTAAGATTGATTCAACACCACAAATCATTGTCACTCCGTTGACTCTCATTTTCAGCATTGGGCTGTATCCATGTCGCATGTTCTTCGATCTATCCGGGCAGCCAATACGTAGGTTATGAATAACAGCCTGCAACTCGCTTTGGAATTAACTTACTTCCAAGACCAACAATTGTTGATGGTCGATTCACATCCACCATAACCATGTTCTAACTGTTGGTTTATGGAGCATAATTTTGTCCAAATAATCATATAGTCATTATTGACAGCCAATGAATAATTTGTATTAATACTCAGTTGCATGCAAAAGCTTTATGGCATATCAATTTCTGATCAACTGATGCAGAAGTTCTCTGAGCGATGGATAACTTAGCCTGGTGACATTTCAGTGCTTTCAGTTGGCAATTCTCTGCATGTAGAGCCATAACCTAATTTTTCATTAATATAGCCCAACATACTCAGTTTGCCATATCAAGTTCGATCCGCTCAATTTCCATGACGTACCATAAGCAATTGTCACAATGCTCACTATGTTCACCCGGTCTAAACGCGGAGTAATGTAGTTGGGTGTATGGATGAATCCAACATGATGGTGGTCATTCATACAGATTCGCGTTGCGCCCTGACTGCTCCTTCTACGACTTGTATGTCATCACTAAGTGAGACTTTATTAGTAAATTTTGTCTTTATTTTAGATTGCGCGTTCTCACATATCCGTAAAAGGCAGGACGATATTGTGTTGATCAGTCGTCAATCAACTTGGTTCAGAGTTTGGACCGTTTGTAAGGCCGGTATGAACGTTGCACATTTACAGACGAATTATCATGTCTCACAATATAGTCAGTGAAATCACAAAAATCCCTTCACATATCAAAATAGATACGCCAACTACTTTTTGGAGAGATATGTCGTCCATAATCACATAATGTGCAGGTTGTGTACACATGACCTATGAGCCAATACAATATGTTCACCTGAATCCATTTCCTGTATGGTACGTAGATATGGAGGACATATGCAGGGGTAAACGCTTACGGGTTTAACCGTCTTCCATTTGTTAATCGGTAATGAATTGGGCATCGCGTCAGTTGTGAGAGCCGATATGCAGATGTGAGACGGTCGTTTGCGCCGTGCTATTTACATATGGCAACTCTATCCCGGGATGTTCCTTGCAGCATTGCCCCGGGTTTCCGCTCACACTGTCATGTATCTCCGTCAGCTCTCCAAACGTTGTCGGCGCAGTCGCATGTGCAAACTGATCAAATTCCGGCTGAATGACTGCCTTAACAATCACTATGGCTGTTCTGGATCTCAAATCTTACAAATGATGCAAGATGAAAAATTGATCACACTCAACTTCAGGATGTAGCAGGGAGCATGTCTCTCCTTGTTTTGAGTATAAAGGCCGCCAATGAAACAAATAAAGAGAATGATGTACCAAAGTTAATATATTGCACATAACTGTAACGTAGCTGACTGCGACCATAAATACGATAACCCGGAAAGGAGAACCGAAGACTGCAACCAACGGGTCTAGCCAAACCCGGCAAATATCGCGGGTTGATGGGTACGGGAATGGGTTTGGCCCGCCAATAAGCTCCGGGTCGGGTTTTTGGACGGGTCTCGAACCGAACCGAACCGTTTTTCCAGTCCAAAGCCTGACCGCTGGCGGGTTACCCAGACCCGTTGCTAACACTAGTTGTACCCCTGAGGTCTCATATCCATTCATAATCCTCCACATCGTTTTCATCTTCATCCCCCATCTCTCTCTTTCTCGTCCACAACTCTACCATCATCGCAGAACACAAAGTTAAGTCATTACTCTCCATCTCTCCATGTCATGATCATGAGTTGACACCAAGTACAGCATACATCAAGTACAGCATACGCCCAGGATTGTTTGTCTTCCCTTTATTCTCATCATTACAAGTTGACCCCTGAATGTAGCTTCACCCTCCAGTGTGCCTCCCTACACCATCGATTGCAGTCAGCCAGCTCTCCATGAGAGCTCAAAGGTAAAGTCACCTTGTCACATTCCCATGGTTGCCAGTTAAATGACTGAAGAAACGAGTTACAGAACCTGGCGCGCCGTCCATCGACTGCCTCTCAGTACTCGTCCGAACTCGCTCGATTACGGCCTCCAAGTTCGCACAGTCATGGCCTCCAAGTGCCTCTTCACACTCTCTTGATCATGATCTCGGAGTGCATTTCTAAGTTCACTTGATTACCAACCCCAAGTGTATCTCCCAATATGCTCAATAACGGACTCCAAGTGCATCTCCAAACTTGCTCAATTATGGTCTCCAAACTTGCACGATCACGGCCTCCAAGTGTATCTCCAACCTTGCTTGACTACGCTCTTGGAGTGCATCTCTAAGTTCACTCGATCACGGCTTCCAAGTGTATCCCCAAATACACTCGATTACCGCCTCCAAGAGCATGCCCAAACTGGCTCGATCATGGCTTCGGAGTGTATCTCTGAGTTCACTTGATCCTCATTTTCAGGCGCATCTCGAATCACTCTCAAGCACCGCCTGCAGCCAGTCCAGATATACAGTGTATAGATGTGTAGCTATATAGATACATAGATACATAGATGAGAATACAAACTGAATACATGAGTTTTAAAAATCATTAAACGATAAGTAGTAGCTATGATTTCCAGGAGCACCAGCAGCGTTGCCCAAGAAAATATTGTTTTTCGCAGACTGTTCTACTGCGATTCGAGGCGCTCCCAGGTGCTCCCAGGCCTGTCGTCGGTGCTCCCAGTTACTCTGAAGGCCAGCAGGAGTGCCCTCCAAGAGTCTCATACTCTCCTCCAATTGATGCATCTAAGTTTACACTCCCCATTCTCTCAGACACCCCGGGAAGCTTCAAGTGACTAAAACATATTTTGCTGATAATGGATCAATTTGAATGACCGAACGAGTATTTGAATCATTGTAATGATGTGATCTCATCATCGAACTCTTTGAAGCCTAATTGAAAACTGTTATAGAGTTGCTGCAATTATATGTGGAGAATGTGGCATGCGTGGGGTCCATTTTTGGAAACCAATTTCACTTTTTGCTGATATCCAGATTGACCGCCTCCAGGGTAACCACCTCCTGATTGTCGGCCTCAAGGCAGACAGCCTCCAGTTTGCCAGCTTCCAGAATATCGGCCTCCAGATTGTCAGCCTCCAGATTGTTGGACTCCAGATTTTTGGCCTCCAGATTGTTGTCCTCCAGATTGTCCACCTCCAGATGGTCTGCCTGCAAGTACTCCTCCAATTTTGCAGGTCCACAGGTGCAGGTGATGATGGTGCAACCTTGGAGGGTGGAATTGGGCAGGTTTGGAGATGCACGTGGAGGCCCTAATCGTGTGAATTTGGAGGCTATGATTATGCAAGTTTGAAGATGTGCTTGGAGGCAATGATTGAGTGAGTTTGGAGATGTAGTTGAAGTCCATGAGTAGTGTTAGCAACTGTTCCATTTTCGGACCGTTTCTAATATAGCGGTTCCAACAAAACCCGGCCCCAGCCAGTTCAGTCCGGGTTTGTGCCATACGGTTCCCTCAGTTATGTCCATCAATATTCATCACATAATTTAGTGTTTGGTATATGAAATATGCAGCTTTGGACGGCGCATCTTTTGGTGGTCTCCGATTTTTGATATCTTCAAAACTCAGCAAGATGCTTTTAAATAATTGCCATTTTCGGCCCAAAAACGAGGGTTTTGGTCTACCGCTTGCTGAGACTTGATGATATCGATAATCTGAGACAGCTAAAAGATGCGCCGCGTGGAGCTACATATTTTACGTACCAAACACTAAACTCTCTGATCAATATTTCTGGCCTTCATGTGATGGTTTACTTAAAAAATCGTCGATTTTTGATGGGGTAAGGCCATTGCCATGCAGACCTATAAAACCGGCCGGGTCCAAAACTGGAACCGTTGCTACCACTACATGTGCTACAGTTGATTTACAGTAATAAATCAGTTGCGCTGTTGCTAAATTACCGGGTGTAATTTTGCAACAGCCCAACCGATTTATTACTGTAAATCAACTGTAGCACATGTATTATATACTGCAATTCATGGAATATACTAATTATTCATCATAATTACTCATTTATTTGCTACTCTAACATCTCCTTTCACATCTTTAACATGGACTGTTTTAACTCAGACTTATTTGCTTGGACAACTCTGACAAGAACACACTCTGACTCTTATGCCTGACAAGCTTGAGTTGCTCACACAACTCTGACATGCTCACTGTCACAACTCTGACAAGCTTACTCTCACAATTCTAACATTCTCACTCTTACAACTAATATACATGCTCTCACCACTCTAATATACTCACTTTTAATGCTGTGACATGTTTCATATCACTGCTCTGACATGCACACTGTCACTTCTCTGACAATCTGGGTTTGGTGGGAGTATGCTGATAGTGGTGGAAAAGGCTTTGCCAGTAGATGTGAAACTGGCTTCACTAGTAGTGGCAGATCTGACTTCAGTAGAAGCAAACTGGCAGTGGAGTATCTGGCTTCACTGGTAGCGGCTGATCTGAATTCGCTATGAGCTGGCAAGAAGCGTTGGATCTTGCTTCACTTCCACAACTCTGACATGCTTGGTCTCACTGCTCTGACATGCTCACTCTTGCCTCTCTGACAATCTGGCTTTGCTGGGAGCAAGCTGGTAGCAGTGGATCTGATTTCGCTGTTATGGGTGAAACTCAGTTTTCTGGTAGCAGTGGATCTGGCTTTGCTAGGAGCAAGCTGGTATTGGCAGATCTGGCTTCACTGGTAGCAGTGCATCTGGGCTTACTGGTATGGCCGAATTCAGCTTTGCTGGGAACAGTGGATGTGACTTCACTGGGAGCTAGCTCGTAGTGGTGACGCTTGTTTTGCCGGAAGCAGTGCATCTGGGCTCCCTAGTATGAAAGAATACATCTTCGCCAGAAACAGTCGAACTGGATTTGCTGTAATAAAGTTGTTCAGGGTGGATTTGACTTCACTTGGAATAGTATATCTGATGTCATCAGCAAAAAACATTTCTGTCCGGGCGGAATGGCTCTGTCAGAGTGGACTCGCTCCGTCAGAGCCGTCAGAGACACCCTGTAGGTGGATTACTCCATGCCCGGCATCAATACCATGCGACGCGTCGCATGTCGCCCTCTGATCGCCATTTCGCCGTTTCTTCTCGCTCTGTCGGTCTATACAAAATACAAACCCTATCTTTCCCATCATTTGATCTCACTCACTCTTTCCACGAATTGGTGGATCCTCGTGGCCGGGTCATATCATATCTTCTGACCCTGATCCCACGCTCCTCGAGCCAGGTTGACTCTTGATCATGTCATGGAGAAATAGAGAGGGATGACTTAACTTCATGTTCTTAGGTGATACTACAGGACATGAGACAAATCATCATGAGAAACTGGGACTTACGGGAATTTCGTGTGCAAGTCAATTTGCCATCCCTGATACGGCAGGTACAAGTCCCGACGCGGCGTGTCATAACACCGATACGAGGTCTTCCCAACCCGATCAGGCAAGTCGTACCCCTGATGTCTCATATCCGCTCGTATCCTCCACTTCGTTCTCATCTTCATCCCCTATCTCTCTTGTTCTCATCCACATCTCAACCATCATCGCAGAACACAAAGTTAAGTCATCCCTCTCTATCTCTCCATGGCTTGATCATGAGTTGACACCGAGTATAGCATACACTGAGTACAGCACTCAAAGATTGTTTGTCTTCCCTTCATTCTCATGATTACGAATTGACCCCTGAATGTAGCTTCAGCTTCTGGCGTGCCTCCATATACAATAGACCGCCATCAGCCAGCTCTCCATGAGAGCTCAAATGTAAAGTCAGCTTCTCACATTCCCACGGGTGCGAGTTAACTAACTGATGAAATACAGTCTCAGCACCCGGCGCACTGTCCATCGACCGCCTCCAGGTACTCGTCAAATCCCGCTCTATCACGGCCTCCAACTGTATATCCAAACTCGCTTGATTACGGCCTCCAAGTGCATCTCCAAACTCGCTCAATCACAACCTCGAAGTGTATCTCCAAACTCGCTCGATTTCAGCCTCCAAGTTCGCACGATCACGGCCTCCAATTGCATCTCTGAGTTCACTTGATCTAGGCCTCCAAGTGCATCTCTCAACTCGCTCGATCATGGCCTCCAAGTACATCGTTGATCAGCGAGGGTGGGTGTACGGGGAGGCAGGGGTAACAGAAGTGGTCATTCGCTCGATCGTCATCATCAGGCACACCTCGAATTGCTGACAATCACCGCGTGCTGCCAGTCCAGATATACCGTGTGTAGATAGGTAGCTATATAGATACATAGATACATAGATGAGAATACAATCTGAAAGCATAAGTTTTGAAAATCGTTGATCGATAAGTAGTAGCTATGATTTCCAGGCGCGCCAGCAGCCTTCCCACAGAAGCGGCGGCCAGAGAAGGCATAATCTTTGCCAGGCGTTGTGTAAACGGCTTCAGCATAACTGCTTCCACTGCGAAGCGTGTAACACACGTGTCGTTCTGATATGCGTATAGGTCACCAAAAATTACAGGAGGTATGTGTGCAATGCGACCTGTCGCCTAGGCGACGGGTAGCTTGTATTTTTCCGTCAGAGGGTATGAGGTTCCGTCGGAGCCATCAGAGCTGTCCGGACCACCCGGGTGTTTCTAACAGAAACTAGGGTCATTGCTGATGTTCGAATCAAGTAGTGGATCTGGTTTTGTATGTGGCCTTGGATCTGGCTCTGCTGAAACCTGGCTGGAGTGTATTACAAACAGCTCATGGAGGAATAATCTAAGAGTAAAATACTCGACGGTGATAATGCTGATGGTGGTGATGGTGGTGTTGATGGTGGTGATGGTAGTGATTTAAAAAAAGGGGGGTGACAAAGTGTATACAGTATGAGAAATATACTTCATTCTGTACAGGGTTTGCACACAGGTTGATATATATTAACACTCCCATAATACTCCCTTAATGGTACAAATATGCAGTATGACACTATAATCTGGGGTAGGCATCTGTAATTCAGCAGTAACTGCCATAGTTATTCTTGGTTATAGTAGCATAGAAGCTTTTCCTGACATAGTACTTACAAGCAGCGGTTCTGAGAATATTCCAAGATGCTAAAAGTTGGAAACCTTGCCAAACTGCATTACAATTTTCAAAGTGGAGCTGTTAATGATGGGTTTGCCACATCGCTATGGATCAGCATTTCTTCTGTTACCATGATATCTACCACCCACTGTCTAAGTTGTGAGAATTCACTTCTATAGACAATGAGAAAGCATCTAGGCAATACAAGTACCAATGAAAGTCAAATGAATTCCACAATTCTTCCTGGTGAACACCAGAAAGAGCTTGATACACAAGTTATTGTTAATGTGTACAATCAGCACAAGGTGAGTGTGGATGAGGCAGACCAGCACTGAACCTATTTTAATACACAGCTTATATTTAAATATAATTGGTATTTACTTTTTGACAGGATTCTGGAGACAGCCCTCATCAGTAGCCCCATAATCTATTATGATCTCCCAGCAAACAAAAAATACTCTGAAGAGCACTTGACATTCATCTTTCCATTGTATATAATCTTTTCCACACTAGAAGTCCATCAATTATGAAATGTTCTTTGTATGTTCCAGCTTTACAAATAATCACTTGACCTCATTAGCAACGACCCTAGTTTCCGTCAGAAACACCCAGGTGGTCCGGATCGCTCTGACGGCTCTGACGGAACCTCGTACCCTCTAACGGAGGTTTACATCCTACCCGTCGCCCAGGCAACGGGTCGTGTTGCACACATACCTCCTTCAGTTCCTCGTGACGTATACTCACATCAGAACGACACATGTGTTACACGCTTCGCAGTGGCTGCAGTCATGCTGAAGCCATGTACACAACGCCTGGCGATGCTTATGCCTTCTCCAGCCGCCGCTTCTTTGGGAATGCTGCTGGTGCGCCTGGAAATCATAGCTACTACCTATTGTTCAACGATTTTCAAAACTTATGCTTTCAGATTGTATTCTCATCTATGTATCTATGTATCTATATAGCTACCTATCTACACACAGTATATCTGGACTGGCAGCACGCGGTGATTGTCGGCAATTCGAGTTGCACCTCGTGAAGACGATCGAGTGAACGACCACTTCCATTACCCCTGTATCTCCGTACACCCGCCCTCGCTGATCAACGATGTACTTGGAGGCCGTGATCGAGCGAGTTGACAGATGCACTTAGAGGCCTAGATCGAGTGAACTCAGAGATGCACTTGGAGGCCGTGATTGTGCGAACTTGGAGGCCTTAATCGAGCGAGTTTGGAGATACACTTGGAGGCTGTGATTGAGCGAGTTTGGAGATGCACTTGGAGGCCCTGATTGTGCGAACTTGGAGGCCGTAATCGAGCAACTTTGGAGATACACTTGGAGGTTATGAGTGAGCGAGTTTGGAGATACACTTGGAGGCCGTAAGCGAGCGAGTTTGGATATACACTTCGAGGCCGCAATCGATCAAGTTTGGAGATGCACTTGGAGGACGTGATCGTGCCAACTTGGAGGCCGTAATCGAGGGAGTTTGGAGCTGCACTTGGAGGCCGTAATCGAGCGAGTTTGGAGATACACTTCCAGGTTGTGATTGAGTGAGTTTGGAGATGCACTTGAAGGCCGCAATCGAGTGAGTTTGGATATACACTTGGAGGCCGTCATCGAGCGAGATTGGATGAGTGCCTGGAGGCGGTCGATGGACAGTGTGCCGGGTACTGAGACTGTATTTCATCAGTTAGTCAACTCGCAACCATGGGATTGTGACGAGGTGACTTTACCTTTGAGCTGTCATGGAGAGCTGGCTGATGGCGGTCGATCGTGTATGGAGGCACGCCGGAAGCTGAAGCTACATTCAGGGGTCAATTCGTAATCATGCGAATGAAGGGAAGACAAACAATCTTTGAGTGCTGTACTCAGTGTATGCTATACTCGGTGTCAACTCATGATCATGCCATGGAGAGATAGAGAGGGATGACTTAACTTTGTGTTCTGCGATGATGATTGAGATGTGGATGAGAAAATGAGAGATAGGGGATGAAGATGAGAACGAAGTGGAGGATACGAGCGGATATGAGAAATCTTGGGTACGACTTGCCTGATCCGGTTGGGAAGACCTCATATCAGTGTGATTACACGCCGCATCGGGACTTGTACCTGCTGTATCGGGGATGGTAAATTGACTTGCACACGAAATTCTCGTAAGTCCCAGTTTCTCATGATAATTTGTCTCATGTCCTGTACCATCACCTAAGAACACAAAGTTAGGTCATCCCTCTCGATCTCTCCATGCCATGATCGAGAGTCAACCTGGCTCGAGGAGCATGGGATGAGGGTGAGAAGATATGATACTAACCGGCCGCGAGGATCCACCAATTCCTGGAAAGAGCGAGTGAGATCAAATGATGGGAAAGATAGAGTGTGTATTTCGTATAGACCGACAGAGCGAGAAGAAACGGTGAAACGGCGATCGGAGGGCGATATGCGACGCGACGCGTGGTATTGATGCCGGGCGCAGAGTAATCCACCCCTGAGGTGTCTCTGACAGCTCTGACAGAGCGAGTCCACTCTGACGGAGCCATTCCGCCCAGACGGAAATGTTTTTTGCTGATGCTGCACTGGCCACCGTACCTTCCATGCCCCCACTGTCTACCAGGCTGGCTACCGAGTACAGCCCACATCCCCTCTGCCAAAAGCTGCCAGCAATGCATTCCCCACTGTGAATGGCGAGTAGAGTAGATTGTTTCCTTTGCAGGTGGAAAAGAAGTCAGGGTGGTATTGGAGAAGGCATGAAAACCACAATAAAGTGTGAGGTCTGCAATGAGGGTTTGTGTTTTACACCCAAATGAAATTGGTTTTATGAATTTCACCATATTTAGAGTATTTTTATTTATTCTGGGGGCATTTGGCCAGATTGTGGTTGTGTGATGTGTATTTTAAAAGTGGGCCCGTCTATGGGCCCAAACCTGGTTACCGGCAAAGGGATACTGCTGTACAAAAAAATTTCCACGGTACAGATATCGCTGCCTATAGCCAAGTGGATGCGCCCGCCTCCCACAGCGGTGATAAGAACTGCATCAGGAATAGGGCAACTCTTGGCAAACTTTAACCATGTAATTGTCAGACTAATTAAACATATAATGGGAGGAGATGATTTCGCAGCGAAGACCGCACCCTCCTGTTCATATCGATTATATACTCTTCATCCACCGAAGATATATCAGCTACAAGGATGGTAACCTCTAGCTGTTCCAAGGTTTTTAATGTCCTTCCACTGGGAGGGTCAGGATTCTCTAAACCTTTTCAAGCTCAGTTATGACCATTAGGAGCCTATAAAGCAGTGTGTAATTAGGTGAATTGCGGGTCATGCTCAATTACTCCGTACATTCTGACAGGGTTGGGGTTTGGTTGTAAATTTCTATACGGGCCTGAAGTTTATGGTTGGTGATGCCTAAAGTATGTGTTTCTAGTAGGATAATATAGTAGAGTACGGGTACCCACAGACAGCACTTTGCCTGTCCGAAATCCAGTTTTATTCGACTTCCGTTACCAATTGATAGACCAGCCAGGTGGCCATTTGTAAGGCCGCCCTTTGGCACAGATCGATCCGGTCGAGGGCCATATCTGACCGATCTGACCGCTTCAATTCACTGCCCTTGAAGTTGACGTCTACAGACTTTACTCGACGACACCTTATATTCTGATATATCATTTGTTAGAGACCTAGAAAGTCTAAGAAACGTCGCTGCGATCGCTGCCAATATTCTTTGCTTTCCCTTTTAGACTGGCATTCAGACCTACTGCCAGGCCTACCGATGGCGCGGCGGAAGAGTTTTCGAACTAGGTTTGTCATTTGCTCTAAAATCGCAATCTCCAGCTTTGTACCTTGTCAGCGATCTTGAACCATACCACGAACCTCGTGGGTCACAATACAGGGCCTGGTGAGTGGTTGATATCTTCTCGCAAGCGACAAGTTCTCCTTCCTCGCACTTTTGAGTCTAGCACAATCTCTAAGGATGGATATCTAATGCTCTATTGAGTTTCTGGAACGCTCAGTTATGAGAGTGACATAGACGCACTCGCAGAGGGGGGATAAAGCTGTTCAATTCACTGTCATGTGTATACCATGAAGCAAGCCACCTCAACGACCTTACGGGGAATTAAGGGTAAAGCTTACCATTCAGTTCTGTAATAGTCTCCCCAAGAAGCCAGTAAAAATAGTATAGGCCTATAGAGATCATTTGCGGGTTAATCTGGAATAATGGGAAACGATACGATATGCATGCCGACCCGTCAACTTTAGCTAGTCGCCTCAGCCAATCTATTATTCTAGAAGAGTATCATCATAGTCCTAATCACCCCTGGGCGGTTCCCAAACTTATGCAATTTACGCTGGTCTATGGAAGCGCAGGGGCTCGAGTCTGGTGAACAGAAGATTCTAGAGGTCCCTACAGAAGGAAACATAGAACTTCGGGTGTTCGCAGTAATCCTTGCACATGAGGGAGTACCTTAGTGTCGATACGGCAAAAACGTAAAGATTTCTACGAGACACTTTGCCATTAAAGCCTGCCTGAAGTATATCCAAAATACTTGCGAAGACTTTGCGAAGCCAAAAAAGTCGATAAAGTCTCGTAGAAGCATGTTTAAATTTACCGTATCGGCACTAAGGTAGCTATTCGGGGCCAGATGTGCATTGGATGTTCTTTGGACTTCGTTGCACCGACAGCTTTTGTCTTAGTTTTGTCAGACCATCTTATAATTCATTTCCCTACAATCCGGGTATTGTGTTTACTCTGTCATTCGGGCGAGTGAGTATGGTAGTAATTGTGTTCGCTGTGCTACATGTCTCGGTGATGTAGGCAATTTGTTGGCGGTGACGTTCAGTAAGGCAGTGGTATCGGAACGCCCAATACTACAATTCCGTCAAAAACGACCTATGGTCAACAATAACGCTTAAGTCGGTGCAGCAAATAATATATTAAGCTCTTTATTATACCCGCTATTCAATTTAGACTTTTAGATTGTAATAGTAAAATTATGGGGCTCTGGTGGTTGATATGCGTTTCCTCATTATTCGATGCTACTGTACGATGTAGAATGGAGGGACAAAACGAAGTGGGGTTTAATGGCTCTTAAAGAAAGTATGTGTGGTTCAAAAGCATGCATATTTTGTTATTCCCCGCAAGATGTATAGTCGAGCTATGCCTCTGCGGCTTCTCAAATCACATACCTTATTTAATTTCGTTCACCTCTGTGTTCTCCTCGCCATATCCTGTTCGTTGTAAATCCTTAAAAATTCCTTCCACACGAAGTCTTAGTCCCCCCCCTTCGTAAGGCCCCGCCTTCAGACTACCTAAATAGACCCTACCGCAGTCACTACAAGCGAGAACTATCCAGTTTAACACAGTCTACAGGCCCACCAGAAACCTGCAGCCACACAATTCCGACTCTGGGAAAACACCTTCAATGGTGTTGGTGATGAAGGTGCAACTGTTACAGCGTTGGCCATGCATCAAGAGATGAGATAGGACGAGATCGCAGTAGAGCTTGGAACATCTCGCATCGCAGTTCTTTACATCTCATGGGTCCCGGTCGTTGGGTGTAGTCCCAACCGTATTCTCAAGACATCTTGTAGTAGAATATACGCCGCAACCAACACAATTCCTTGCTTCTTTTTACAGCTCGCTTCTCTATTGTTGCAACTCGCAGATGATTATCTTTTTCGGCTATAAATATAGGGATTGAGCTGTTCGGAAAGATACAAGGGTCCTTCAAAGTGCTGAGGCCGTTGTGTCGATATTATCTCGAACTGATCACCAGTACAAAATGCCAAATGTCATCACTCGCGGTATCCCTAGTCGTCCCGTAAAAACAGTCACAGGATGTCTTGTCCCATGTTTGCGGAGTCTAGTCGGTTCCAGGTATCTCGTCTCATAGCCAACACCAGTCTGATACCATCTGAGTAGGACTCATCATCGAAGAGTTTCTCCTTCTATTGCAGCCCGACGCTTCGTACGGTGACCAGACATGCCCAGTCACGATCCTAACTGCAAGTGGCAGGATTCTTTGCCTCAACAGCAATTAACATACTTTCCTCCTCCAATTCCTGTCACTCCCTATATGTCGCATCCCAGTCCGCTTTCCCTGTTTTCCGTAGTCTAACCGGTCCGTCAGAGGCCCGCATCCGCACTGCGGTCTGGCTCCGGGGAGCTGGTTTAGAAGGCCACAGGTGTAATCGGTCTGGAAGGCAGGTCGGATCTGAATCCAACATAACTACGTCATACGAAACCTGCGACTGCTACTCTGTTTCTTCTGCGACCAAGGGCTGCTTGACCACACCATCCATATGCCGTCTTCATCCCAAGAAACAATTATGACCCACTTTGCAATAGCTTCACCCACACCAAATTATAACTATCTCAGTGCTATTTTGCTATCTATGAGCCTTGCAAGTATACCGGGCAGCCCACAGCAATGATATTTACTTCACCAACTATCAGGTCTTGAATCACACTGAGTAATATACCTCGGCTATTGCCGTCTCCTTCACATCCCGCGCTTCTTTCAATAGCTTTTCTAAAATTGCCTTTTTGCGTATAGCAACAGATTTGTTGACATTAATTCAACTCTCCAGTTCCATTTGAATCTTGCCTGCCTCCGATCAAGGGACGGGGTTTGACTTCAGGACTTCCTAGATGCTGATAGTAAGGGTCTCTCGAAGCAGATTGCAAGAATGGTTGAGGAAGCTGCTTTAGACCAATAGCATACAACGGTCTTTGAGTTTAGACTAGAGTCGGCGTTGACAAGCGATTCGACTGGTGCGGACGCAAGCTCTGAAGATACCTTAAATTGAACAGCAGTGAGGAGAGATATCCCTGGTTTGTGCGGCGAACGCAAAGCAAAGTAGATTCATCGCAGGAGATGCGTTTGTCCAGGAGATGGAGAAAGAGATTATTGCGCTTTGACACAGTATGTGCATCGCTTCCAAGCTGTTTACCAGTATTGTCACTTTCTTTTGTCAAAATCTTAAAATACCAGTAGCAGCATGCACACATCTATTTTTTCCTTTTCCCCTTCGAGCTCGAACTCTTCTTCTCCTCCACAAACCCCCCCAACACTAGCGACTCCCTCGCAGCTGTATTGATACACCTGAACCGATCTGGACCAAGTTTGATGCCCCCATACCAGCGACTAATAACAACCAGCACATTCTTCACCTCCATAACCTGTAGCAGATGCGCCAGCCTTGACCCGGCCGCAGTTTCCCCGTCGTCGTCATTGTCTTGTATCACCGAGCCGTTGTCGCGCACAATCCGGTATGCCGAGATGTTGTGTGTGGCCTTTTGTAGCTTTTTGTCGGTGAGGATCGATGTGATTAGGCGCTGCGCTTCCGTGGCAGTTGTCACGCCAATACAACGGGCCAGGAATGTGGTTTTTTTTTCGGTGAGGGCCGGGGCGAGAACCCAAGGGTCTGCGGCTGCCGCATCGTCTGGAGTGGGCGGCCTTAGCGGTTGCATAATGACAGCGGCGGGAGGCGAAGTTTCTCGGGAGCTCGGCGGAGGTGGAGGGGTACTGGTGGAGGTCTGGCGTTCCAGTTCCTCCTCCCTCTCTTCACCACCTAAGACCTCCCGTAGTCCCTCAACAAGATCGTAAAAACAAACCTCCCCGTCTCTCCACACATTTCTTAGCACCTCGTCTGCCCGTGCGGAGCCAACGGAACCGGCATCCAGGATCGTCGGCGCGTGCTGCGGATACGTCGGCGGGATGTACAGGCGCAGACGCAGTTGCGGAGAAACTACGGAGGTAGGCGGTTGCAGGGTGTAGACATTGGCGTCGGAGGGAGAGGAGATAAGGCATTCCGCGCCGTAGATAGCGTTCAGCGCTTTGATTTCATCGCTGAGGTCATCGTTCATGGGCTGGTCGCGGGGAGCCGACATCCGTAGAATTCACAGACTGGAGGAGTAGTGTGGTTAGGGGTTGCTGGGTGCATCACAGCCGACGACCGTAACCGATACAGTCCAGCCTTGCGCGTGATTAATGTTAATATTATCACAAAGTCCGGAAGAATAAATGACAATAGGATAGAACAGCGATAGCAACAGATATTGATTTTGCATTGCAGACCCCCAAAACCCCGGTCCCAGCCGCACCTCACAGCACGGGTACACTTCTACTTGTAGTCGGCCATTATTCACGTCTCTCAGTTGCGACAGCTGTGGCAATGACCTGAGGTGGCATGCAGGGTCCAGTCTTCCTGCCCCCATCTCTCGCCCTAACGGCAGACAGCATAACCACAGCGCAGCGGCACACCAGACCGGTGCACGTCAATCAGCCGCTTGAGCGTCTCGAAACTCCTGACACACCAGACCACTACCACCACCACAACCAGCATCCTCGGTAACGAAAACAGCTCAACCTACCCTACACGCCTGCCGACAGCCGGCCTGTACAAGTTTCATATATAAAGTGGACGCACAACGTCTGATACTTTTCAATTCTCTCACAGCATAGCTTCCTGATACTCTAAACTGACTTTGATCCTTTTACTATACAATTGACGAAGAGGACGTGCGAAAATGGCAACCAGAGATTTCGAAATGCCACGGCCGCTGTGGAGACATCCGGACCCAAAGTCGACAGGTCTCGAACGATTCCGGGTGCATGCCAATACGAAGCACGGATTGAATCTGCAGGTTTGTTGCTATTCCATTCCGTTCGCAGAAATCAGACCTCTAAGAACCCTATTAGACATTCAAAGAGATCCAGCAATGGTCCGTCGACAAACTGTCTGACTTCTGGGAAACCTTGTGGCACTACCCCGAGACATCAATCATCTACAAAGGCCAGTACACGTCTGTATGTTGCCCCACACCGTTCGATACCGATCCTATGCTGATACAGATAGGTCATCGACGAAAATGCACGAATGGACAACATACCAGACTGGTTCCCGGGTGTTCGATTGAACTACGCCGAAAACGTATGCCACTCACACTATTCCCGTTCGGAATCCTATTACTGATGGCTAGCGCCCAGATCCTCTTCAGCAAAGGCCCGAATGGCGTTTCCACCGCTGGGAAAGAAGACTCCAAGATCGCACTGACTTGCGTCCGGGAAGGCGATACCGAGCGGTCCACAGTATCCTGGCAAGAGCTGCGACAGCGCGTGGGACGGTTCTCGCAAGCGCTCCGAGCGCATGGTGTCAAAAAGGGCGACCGAGTAGCTGGCGTAGTATCCAATTCCGCCGATGCCCTCATCCTCATGCTGGCCACATCCGCAATCGGCGCGATATACTCCACCTCTGCCACAGATATGGGAACGAAGGGGATCCTGGATCGGATGTTGCAGATTGAACCGGTGTATATCTTCATGGATGATGCCGCCGTCTATAACCGCAAGAAGACAGACTTGCGGCCAAAGATTGCGGAGGTTGTGGCGGGGATGAGTGCAGTTGCTGCGTTTAGGGGAATCGTGTCGCTGCCGAGGTTTAGAGAACCAGTAGATACCAGCGGAATTCAGAGATGGTATTTATTACCCTGAGCTTGAAACAAATCGATTGCGACTGATTTTCGTGTTATAGCCAAACCCTGCCAACTTTCCTAAGCAAGGCCTCGTCTGATGAGCTGATCTTTGAGCGCGTTTCATTCCGATATCCCTTCTTCATTGCATACTCCTCCGGAACAACCGGAAAACCTAAGTGTATTGTACACTGCGGAGGTGTAAGTGTCCCGACGTACTCCATGGTTAGAGTAGTAACTCATCCGGATTTACTAGGGCAACTTATTGAGTGTAAGAAGCGACCAACTTCTCCACTACCGGATCGGCCCGAATACTACCTACCTCCAATACACCACCACTGGTTGGATCATGTACTTGGTACAAGTCACCACACTTATATCTGGCGCCCACTTAATCTTATACGACGGCTCCCCTTTCCAGCCGGGACCAGAAGCCTTCATCAGACTAATGGGCGAGATGAAAGTAACCCACCTCGGTACTTCCCCCAAATACTTCTCCGAACTGCAACTACGTGGCATTGTCCCGCAGCAACTCGCCGATCTTTCCAACCTAAAGGTTGTCACTAGTACTGGAATGGTGCTTTCCAGTGCGCTGTTCGACTGGTTCTACGACGAGGCTTTCCCCCCGACCGCACAGCTCTGTAACATCACCGGCGGAACCGACATCAACGGTGCACTCGCCTTGGGGAACCCTTTTGATCCGCTATATTCCGGAGAGTGCCAGGGCCTAAGAACAGGTATCGCCGTAGAGGTGTACAAGGTGGTGGACAACCCCGACGGTGTTCGAGTGCAGGGGAAACGAGCTGCGCCAGGAGAACCCGGAGAACTCGTTATCACAAAGCCATTCCCTACTATGCCGGTAATGTTTTGGGGCTCCGAAGGCGCGAAACAGTATTTCAACAGCTACTTCGCCAAATATGACAGTAACATCCCCCATTTCCAATGTCCCCAACTTCCGACACTAACACTCTGCAGATGTCTGGACCCAAGGCGACTTCGCTATGCTTCACCCACAAACCAATGGTCTAGTCATGCTCGGGCGTGCTGACGGTGTTCTCAACCCCTCCGGCGTGCGCTTCGGCTCCTCGGAAATTTATTCCATCATCGAAACATACTTTTCGCGTGAGGTTGCGGACTCCATCGTAGTGGGGCAACGACGCCCACGTGATCTCGATGAGAGCGTAGTCCTGTTCCTGCTCATGATGCCGGGCCAGAAGTTTACCCCCAGGCTTGTGGCGCGAGTGAAAGAAGCGATCGCGAAGGGGCTGAGCAAGAGACATGTGCCCAGATACGTCTTTGAGACGTATGATATCCCTACAACGATTAATTTTAAGAAGGTGGAGTTGCCGGTAAAGCAGATTTTGTGCGGAAAGAAGGTCGTGCCCAGCTCGACGCTGAGGAACCCGAAGAGTCTGGAGTTTTATTATCGATTTGTGGATATAGAGAATGTGGCTGCTGAGGGGAGGGCGAGATTGTAGGCGATAAGTAGATGCTGGGGTTTTCTTTGTTTTCGTTAAGTCTCGAATGTAAGGAGGGAAAGTGCAGCTTTAATATCAATTACTTATAGTCTTTCTCGGCCGAGAGATATGTTGTACATCCATTCATGCGTCCGATATTAGCCTCGGAGTTGGAGTGCACTAATCTGATATTATTTTATGCTAGTCTCAATGTAGACTAAGTACATGAAATTACAGGGATTCTGCACGAATGAGAAGAGTTCATAACAAAAGAACACTCTTATTTAGGGTTTAACCCCAGCATATCCTCAACTGCTTCAACTGCTGAAGAGAAGTGCGAAACGCAGACTTGGTTGACCTCAGTCTAGCTGGCGCATAGGTACTACTCACATTCCGGTTTGCAATTTGTTGACTAAACCGTACCTAACTCTGCTCTCGTGCCCAGAGTTTTCGTCGGTCGGCAAGCTCGGTTCTAAAACGCTTACGAAGGAGGCAGATGTTGGTTTTGTGAGCGCAACCTAACTCCAAATCCCATGATTTTGAAGCAATTAAGGGAATTAATTAAAAGCCAACTTTTCGTGGTATACAGAACGCGACATCATTGTGTAACTGAGACGGCAATTCCATCCCACGGCGTGTAAGTAGTTTCTTGTGATCCTATGGAGCGGCATACGTGTATACCAGTGTAATCGTTGAGCTACAACCCCGCTCTGGCAGTGGGGTATCCTTGTCGCAATAGACATCCTCCCAGAGTAACGAACATAATTATTCGCGCATTCAAGTGAGAACTCGGTCAATGAACTTTCTACAAATTACGGCTCTCAAAAGTATTTAGAGCAAAAACAAGGAATAAGCCTCGTGTAAAGTAGATTTTCGACCAGGCGGTTAAGATACATACACTTAGTCTAACGAGGTCGAGACATTCGAACTACCTCAGTTTACATGGTATTTTATATGCGGCCTGACTGTCTATCTTTGCAACCCTTGAATATACAAGAGCTTATTTCTTAGCTTATGTGACAGACGGTACTGGAAACACTAGATGTATTAAACGTTGGGTGCAGGTTCGAAACCTGCAGTGCCAATTCTTTTATTATGATGTTACTGGGATTGCTGCTTGATATCGTCTCAGTCATTAGCTACGAGAATACAGAAGCAATATCGCAGCTAAATGGAAAGAACTGGGAATCAAAAGCTTGAAGACTGACGCTTGGACTACTCTACCCACTTAAGTAGGTACTTCAGAGCGTGTGAGTACTTGCCAGGCAAAATTTCGAGCAACGTGAATTTGTCCTGACCAACAAATGCAAAAACAGTGGCCGCCGCAGATTTCGAGCCTGCGACCCTGGTATTTATAGCATCTGATGCTTATATGTGGCATCTGGTGTTTATAGCACCATGAACTACCAGTCTAGTTATGAAGTTCCCATTTATTCGACATCCACCCCACCTTCTACCCCCTTAACGCTACCTTCCTGCCTTCCCGTTCCACCCCTCCGAAAATATCAACTCTATACCTCCCAGTCTCCCTCAGCTTGAGCTCGCTCCTGGACTATTCGTACTACCATCTACCACCATGAAACTTAGTCTATCAACTCCGCCACTAGGCACAAAAGTACTACCCATTGCTCCTACACAACCCTACTTGAGCTCGAGATGATTTGGCAACCTTAACTGACGTATATTTTCTGTGTCATAAAGCAACCCACCTTGCTCTCTCTTATGTTTGTCTCTACTATACACCTAAGTGTAGGTTCTGAAGGCACTGTACTGAGCGATGCCTAGCGTCCGCTTCGCATAACCCTAAGCCTACATCGCTGCTCCTTCAATGTCCATTAAACGTCTAGGAAACTCGACTTTACGATAGAATCTGTTTTAGAAAATAACCATCCTAGCGAGCTATTCTATGGGACTGGCTACGTTATATAGATCTTCTATCATCAAAATTTGTACTGGTGATCTATCTGGAACTCCCGACAATATTTCATTGTACATTATACCCAATAGTAATTCAGATGTTTCCCAAGGGATCTATTGCAAATCGAACAGTAGGTCTAGTACAAAACGATACCGACTATCAAGGTTTTACAAAATTCAAGTTCTTCACCGATGCACCGACCGCCCACCCAAGGGTTGGCAAGCTCATGAGAACCGTATTCAGATTCCTTCGAACAAAGCTTGCAAGAGGCATGTGTCTGAGCTATCGCCAGCCTATACGCCTCGTACAGTATGATCAGAGTTGCCAGCGGTCCAGATGCGGAACAGTCCAGACCGGTACAGCTCAGGTCCAGTCCAGTCCAAATTTCACATTGGGGTCGGACCAGTGCACAAGTTTTGGGTACTGGTGCGGAACCAGTCTAGACTAGTGCAGACTGTCCGACCCAGTAGCGTGATTGTTAGGTTAAATTTAAGCCCGTCCCGAAGCGTACATCGATTTATGGGTGCTGCTGCGATATCCATGATGCGTCTCTTAACTCTCTCTCAATTGTCTAAGATAACGTATTCATATATAAATTTACTCTACAAGCTAGCAGCTACAACGAACCCTAACCCAATGCCACGTGATACCCACGCCATACAAATCAGTCCAACAGCGATGAACCGACGGGAACAATATCCAAGGAGAACCACTCCCGCGGAGAACACAACCTGAGGAGACTGATCCCGGAGGAGAAGCTGCTCTGATACCGTGGTTCAGGTACACTCAATTGTTAGAACTGGACTGGACTGCAGTGCGACCCATCTTGCGCACCGGACTAACTGAGCCCTGCCCCGGACCGGAACCGTCCGGACCACTGGCATCACTGTATAATGATCATGCGCATATATCTACTACGTTTCTGGTATCTGTAGTTGCCTTCGGAGTCACTTCTACTGATCGCAAAGCCCAAAACGTGAACCCTTGTATAATTATTTCATTTCAATCACAGGATATAATTATCAAATTCACACTGTTCAACCACATGAGAAAATGCTAGCTCACAGATTTATCTAACTGGTTGTCAGCGATAACTCATATGACCAACATTTTCTAAAACTTCAGTTTCATCTTCCAGGCCATCGCGCTCAGGCTCAAACGTTGAATTCGTTATGAAACCCTCTGGGCCAAAAGAGCCATTAACTAGCATCAACGTCTGGTAGGACTTTCCTACAGATTTCCAAGCCTATCATCGATCGGTGCTTCTGCACCTCCAATCGCTTTCTTAAGTTTCGACCCTTAGCTGATTCTGCTGTAATTCGCTCCACGAGCTGGTCAGGCATCGATAAAACAGCAATTGGGGAGAGTACATCCCACAAGCCCCGCATTAGATGCCTCTCAACGACCTGAATTACAATGTTGTCGACGAAGGTTTTGGACGCTACCTACAGACACGAATACTTAGCGTTATGCTCCTCCGTTTTATCAAATGAAGTTACCTTGTAGTAAGCAAGCATAGAGCGCAGCAGTTGCTCACAGGCGTAGTCTTGCATATTGACTTGTGTGTGATGCTCTGCCAAAAGGTCTAGAAACCGAGAAATAGCCTCCGAAGCAGTTACCTTGCCTAAGCCGCTTGAAAAGTCCTTGGCAAGGCGCAGGTTTTGCATCTTAGAGCTTTCTTCTTCAAACTTTTGTATAACATCAGTGTAGTAATGGTTGTGAGTGATCGCGTGTGAGCGGCGGTCTTCGAAGAGTTTATCAAGCTCCTTCTTGGCCTCTGACTGCCGCCGATTCATTACGCTGTTGATCCAGTGTTCAGAAAGGCCTTGCGCAACCTTTTGATTCCCCCGAGAAACGTATGGAACTAGCTCCCGAAAGAACTTCTGGCATGCAGCAAATGATTGGTCAAGGTGATTAATGGCAAGTTCTTCCCACTTCATCGACTGCTCGCGAAAGAGAGGGCAGATGAGAATCGGATCAAACGTCCCGGAAAGCTCCCGGCCGCGGCTATTCTCAAGAAGAGGTTTCACCCAATTTGTGGCTTCCGCATGTGTAATCCTCTTAGGGCCGCCTTCACCATGAGGGTAGCGATCTTTGTCTTTGATTGAAGCAACATTGTCAAATTGCTTATCGATTTCGTATGTATGACCACGTTCCCTGATTTGTTTTGCAAACGAAGTGTTCTTCTTTTGAATAACAGCTCTCAGACGCTTGTGTATGCTAGTAGCGTCGACAACGACTCCCTCGCCAAAGAACTTATCCTCATAGTGCCCATCGACAGCTGCTTTGCACAAATTCACAAACTCCATGCTGATCTTCGTCAAGAACTGCCGCTGCTCAAATTTTGACTCTCGTTTTGCTCCCAGCTTGGCAAGCATTTCACCGCAGTTCTGCAGACCATCGCGGATATCTTTGTAAACTTTTGGAAGCTCGCCTTTGATGTGTGCATATAAAAGCTGGCTCAACCGGGACCGAAGAGTTTCGATTCCAACGGAGTCCCGGGGGATGTCCTTCCAAGCACCGGTCTGGAAAAATAATCCTTCCCTAAAATTCCTGTCTTCGGTGCTGTCGTTCCGTTCTTCATATTTACGATTGCGGAGAACATGCCACCCAAGAGCGAAAAAGATATCCTCGTTCTTCGCAAGAGATATAAATGCATCCTCTTTCTCCGATCCTACCGGTATCGAATCTGGCTTTGTGATTACTCCCAGAGTTCTACGGCCTTCAGGGTCAACTTTTTTGGCACGTTGCAGGACGATCTGATTTTGGAAGTCATTCATTGCCGTCACCACTGCGAGAATTATAGAGCGTGGGTTCTGCATGTAAGACCCAACTAGATCAGACACCAACTGGACGTCTGACGAATCCTGGGACTTTGCGTCAACATGGATGAGACCCGGAAGGTCGACGACGGTAAGATGTGGTTGGGTGGGCCCCGAGATTTCAATGCTCAAAACATCTCGTGAGAAGGTACTATTGCTGCCGAGCCTCATCGCTGCTCTCGCTTTTTCGATAAGCTCCGGTAATTCGTTAAAACTTTCGATGGTGTAGCGGAATGCAGCCAACTGGTCTCTGTCTGTTTGTGACCTCTCCGCTCCCCCCGGGATGATACCCACCGAAACCTTTGAGGTCGGCGATCGCCGGAGAACAATCTCCGTTGCAAAGGTAGTGCAAAGGTTTTCCTTGCGAGGAAAGCGAATCTCGGTAATTGCCTACGGGTTTCAAGTTGTTTTGTTAGAATCTGTGATTGCGTGTTTGGGGGGTAGCAGAAGCACATATGCATATACCTACCTCGAGAACTGAAGATTTGCCGGCGGATTGATCACCGCAGACGACGATTTGCGGAAGAGACACGAACTCGCTGACACCGTAGGCTCGAAGTTTGTCCATTGTGTTGAGGAGCTCAAGCTGCTCTTGCGATAAGAGGGCACCTAAGGAACAGGATTCAAGGCCATTGGTGGACACTGAGACATGATTAGAATTATCAACATGATAACCATCCTAACAGCACCAAGCCTACCTAAATTTTCCGGAAGGTTAATGTCAGGCCCCAAGATGGGACTAGAGCCACTCCAGTCTGTTTCCAGAGATTGCAGAGTTGCAGCACTATCAACGGACTGAGTGCTCGAGTTAGACCCACTGAAGTTGAACAAACTATGGCGATATCTAGTGGAGGTATTAAATTGTTGAGAGAGGAAGATCGGATGATACGCAGATCGACTCCGAAAGACAGACGATGCTGCGGCACTCAGGACTAGGTGGTTTTTGATTGCTAAAGAGACATGGCGCCCAATCTTGTGCTTTCCCATTCTGCTGGAAATGTCGGAGTGAAAACTGTCAGGTTGAATGGAACTCGTTGAATCTACCTTGGCAGGAGTATAGATGATGTACTAAGTAAGAGAAAGAAAGGTTGTGGTTGATCATGAAAATACCTAGTATGGTAGCGTTCTGTATAGGACGTATCTTATAAGCGTTTGAAGCTGAGGTTGCGCGGTATGAAAGCAAAAGAACGCGCGAATCATGAAGGTACCGCAATGCTGCAGTGTACACGTGTTGTCTGCCTTGCGGGATCATGCAGTTTGCATTCCCGTCCGCTTGGGAATGCGGCGCAGCTGCGAAGACGGCCCGCCGCCGCATGCGCAGAAGCCATTGGCGAAACGAGACTTGTGCTTGGAGAAGGCTATTTTAGAACTGTTGGGGCAGCAAGATAGATGAACGATCGCGGATTTAGCCAATCAACATGCTCTTCATCGTACCTCTAGGCGCTGTGGTAGTTTCCTTGAGACTTGAGCCGAGTGACATACCATGCCAGCCACGCCAAAACTTAGTACGAGCACAAGCACAAGCAGCACGAGGGTCAAAGCCAACGTCAGAATATCCTAAAATTAGGGCATTGAGGGTGGCAAAGCCCCTAGTGGTTTATGGTAGTTTGGTCAGGTTTAGGTCTTGGAACAGGTAGCGCGCGTTTGATGAAATCTTGGGGGTACGCCTATAGTAGCCGGGAATGTGCATCACAACTAGTCTGTAGACGACTGCTTTTTCGCTTGGATATGCTAGTAAGCCACTTCGAGCCTACGTCTAGAGCATATCATGAACGTGAGCGAGGTAAAAGTCCATAAAAGCTAATTATATCAACATAATACGGAAGCCTTCACGGTAGTCTGCGGGTATCAGTTTCTCAGTTTCTCATCGCACAGGAATTCTGTTTCTTATTTTTCACCCAGTACATTTTCCATTGCCTCAACTGTGAAATTGGTGAGCCGCTGTGATAGGATATAGTTAGTTCAGCTCGCTCCGGATGTTAGCAGTGTCCTTTACCTATATCTCCCGCTTGGTTTTCTGTACTTCCGTCGTCCATGTGTCATGAAGAGCTAACCCGACCTAAATATACCCGCTTCATAAGGTTGCTGCATAGGGTTTTCACATTCCGGGCATAAGTTCTTCAGCCCTGCTGCGATCTTATGGGCGGATCCATCCCCGCTCAGTGGGCCCGAAGTGTCGTTGGAATCGAGGGTGCACTGCAGTGTTTGGTTGAAATTGCTGCTTAATTACGTTCAATACATAGGATCCTTCAGAGAGGCGTTTCCACGTCAGTCAAACACGACAAATGTGCTAGCTATCTATTAAATGTTCCTATGACCGAAGTGGCATCACGAACTCGGAGGTGAAATTACTAGCCATAAGCTGTAGGAGAAACGGCTTCAAGAGCGCATGCGGACAATGGCGGAGAGTATAGAACACTCTTTGAAACGGTTCATAAGGATGGGAGGCAGTGGTGAAAGTAGTGCAATGTGACTTAGTAGGCAGAAAACTCGTTACTCGCATTCAATTGTTCGTCCGACTCCTGGGAAAGTTCACTGAATTCTTTAGGGCTTGTCCAGAAGCTTAGCGAAAGCCATTGGATCAACTCTTGATGAAGGTTCGGTTCGTGATTGAGTTATGATGGTTAGCTTTGACAAAACAGAATGAATTTCTTTGAAGCTAATCTAGAATTAGATTCCCAGACCCTTTTCCAAGGATACTTGGTTATATGCCGAGATTTCGCCCTACTTTATACATTCGTCCCATTCGCGTGCTGGTATTCTTGAGCAAGATAGTTCGGCTAAGTACGCCGATAGATAACCCCGTATTCCTACGAATTTGAAACCAATTCCCCCCCACGCAATTCTCATTGACAAGTACTTAGTAAATGGGCCTTGCTCCTGTCAGTGTATGGTTTGGCTCAACGGGGCATACATGTCACTTGTGCATGACACTTAGAGAGGTGCTTGTCCAGATAGAAGATTCTCAATTCACCAATCCGCTCTAAAGACAAAAGCACAGGGCTTGTGTGAAGCTTAATTAGATGCCAGGCTCCCGCATTTGAGACGGCATCTCTAGATACCTCACGCGGTAATGGCCGTTGCGGAGAGACAGTTTAAACGCCGACCAGGCAGATACTCGATACAGGGAATAAACTACTACAAAAACGAATGCCAGAATCTTTGATTGGCTCCTTGGACTCTCGATATGGGATTATCGACTGCAGAAATACAAATTCGATCAAGTTTTCTCCCTTCACATGCTTTGGTGCGGCAAACTGGTGACGAAAATAGGCTAGCACTTTTCTCTTCATGCATCTTGCACCCACCTCAAACACAGTTGGGAGACGGGCTGCTGTACCACGACCATTCGACTCCTATTCACCCTGGCATCCAATCCTGAAGTTGAGGCGGGAAGCCCAGGCCTCGTAATCGCACTCTCTCGCTCTCGCAATAAGTACCGACAAGGTCCCCGAAAATTGCCTCGAAGTGACATGCACCGCTCTCCGGACCTCCGGATCCAGCCCGTGTATAAGTTCCGATGGGACCCATTGTGAGCACACTTTTTCCCCAACCCCGCATCTTCTGTCTGACATCGAGTAGCGCCCTCACAAGAAGTCAAGAACCGGATGTAAAACGTGTCGTGGTCGTCGCGTCAAGGTATGCGCGTGTCCCACAACACAACTCTGTCAGCAAAGCCAGGCTTGCGGCTAACGACGACAGTGCGACGAGGTCCATCCCATCTGTTCCAACTGCGCTCGACGAGAACTCAACTGCATCTATGATCCCCCACCCAGGATTGAAGTCCAATCCCTCCTCTCCACTCCAACGCCACCGCCGAAGCTCGAATCACCTAGTTATGTCTTTCTCTCGCTCTTCGATCTGCCGCCTTCACCTACTCCGGCGCCCGAGCTAGACCTTACGCGCCTTGAACTCTTCCACCACTATTCAGTCAGCACCTACCGCACCTTCTCCAATCATGCCCCATGGCTACCGGTCTGGCGTGACGCTGTCCCGAAGCTAGCATTGAAGTATCCATTTGTCCTCCACGCCACTCTCGCAATCTCGGCGCTACATCTCTCCGTCCTCAACCATGCGCGCTCAGAACACTACCAGGTCCTCGCCGCGGGATACTACCACGAGGCTTCGGTGTCTCTCCGCAATGCACTCCCCCAACGCGCCGAAGTAGAAGCAAACGCGCTCTTCGTCACCAGCAGCTTCATCGCTATCTACGTCTTTGCGTGTCCGACGGTGCAGCGCGGGGGCGAGCCACGATCATTAACATGGTTTCCAGTTCTCCGAGGGATACCGGCGTTGGTTCACGGGAACTGGAGTCAAATCGCAACTGCATTAGCACCATCTCTACGTAATGCGCCGCCATGCGAGAGCCGCACGTCACTACCCCCACTACCGCAGCTGTGGCATTTGTGCGAGGGAGTGAACGATCCAGCAGAAAAGGGCCTGTACTTAGAAGCGACACAAATGCTGGAGATGGCATGGAATGTGCACAGGAAAGCGTCGGAGGAGTTCTGGGTCGCCGCCGCGTTTCTATGGCCTGTCAAAGTAAGCGACGGGTTTCTACGACTGCTCATGGAACATAGGCCGAGGGCGTTGGTGTTGTTGGCGCATTATGGTGCCATGTTTTCTAAATTGGAAAGTTTTTGGTGGATTGGTACGAGGGCAAGAGAGGAGCTGGAGATTATCGAGAAGATTGTGGGCGAGGACTGGAAAAGGGTGTGGTTGAGCTGGGTGAGGAATGTGGTGGAGGGGCAGGCGTCAATGCAGATGGGAGAGTCTACGGGAGGAAGTTGAACTCCAGTAGGTGGAGATGTATGTACATTACGATTGGTTTGCCTTCGAACATTTATTCTAATAGTTAGATTATACCCTAGCTAAATGCACTTTGGTCATTAATTCCATCATATTTTAAGACGTCCCAGCGATGAAGAGTAGAGTAACTACGGATGGCGAATGTCCTTAGACTAGAGATTAATACGAAAGCAGAAATAACTAGCCTTTCGTTACCACATCCAAAAATATCAATACCAAATTAGCATCACGCTTGGGGCATGTCCTCATTTGCAAGGTATGTTCTTGATGAGCTTCGATACCGACAGTCTCATTTATTAAGCCCCCCTTACAGCTTCATACCCTTCTCGATGATTTACATCGCTCGTGGGGGTAATGGCGTGCGCGGTCTGATAGCGCACTATAATTAATAAGGTGATAATACTGCGGTTTTAGTGATGGACGACTACATAGTAAAATTCGCCAACAGACCACACGCGCCATCATCACTCCACGAGCAACTGTACACTGACGTATCTCGGAAATCACGAAACGCCAACTCAAACACGGCTGGGTACTATAGCTTACCGAGATAACCCCGTTTGTTCAGCCTCTTGGTCATCGTCTACAGATGCAGCATAGAGCCAGCATTCCTCGTCCGCGTTTGCTCCGATTACAATATCATTATGGTATAATTTCGCTCGTCTAGGCCAAAATACCGCCCGTTCTGAGACAATAGACTTTCTTGTTCCATTAGAAGCCTCGTCACTGTCACTTGAACCTGTTGATAAACCACTGAGCCACCTCTAAAGAGATTGTTGCGATATGGAGGGGAGAACTGTGTGCATGTGTATATACTATAGTACAGAGAGGAGAAAGACTCGGCATATTTACAGAGAATCTTCGGGTATATTCGGGTATATCTTCGGGTATGCCGGTGCCACCCTTTGCCACCATTGCCACTCGCCACCAAATATTCAACAGATTGTTGCAAATGTACCTGGATCGTGAGTCTCAGCCAACGTTTGATGGCTTGTATGAGGATATGCATGGCTTGCATCAGGTCAGGGTGTGCGTCTCATGTAAGATAGTGCATACGCGTACACATATGGGAGCTTGTACATATACGGGCCTTGTGCCCTCGAGAGAGATCAGTCAAGTCAATCAACCATCCAAAGTAACAGATTCCTAAATTTCAAGCGGGTGACAATCCATGATTGTCACAAAACATCCACTACTTCCTCTAAAAATGCTTCAAATCGACCGGTTCATCAACACTCATGACAATTCCCTCATTTTGTAGCCAGAAACACATTCGTCCCAGTCGCCTACAACTTCTCAAAAGTCTGCATCATCTACACAATCGCGTATCCAAAATGATAGCTACTCCCACTGGCCGACTTTCGGCTCCTCTCCCGCTCAGGCCAGAACTCGTCTGCATCGTTGCCCTAGATACTGCGCCGCCGGTGCATCATGCACAAGCAGAAGACGACACGTGCCCTTTTTTACAAACTCAGGGGATCGATCGTTTTGTTCGCTGTCGACTGAAAGCATGGTATTTTCTGCCCATATCAAAGTCGTCAAACGAAGTGGCAAGCATATGCATAGTTTTGAGGTCCTCGGGTTCATCGATGTACAAAATGTGCTCAGCTGATGCGTCCTCATGAAACGTGCTGCCGTATTTGCCCATGATGGTTGCAATGTACTCCAGCATGCGGCCCCCGGAAGAACTGGATGACAGTGAAGATATTCAAGGGCATGTAATTTAGTTTACCGCCGCCATAGGAGATATCCTTTGGGTTTTGCCTCGCAGGAGTCGCAGATATATGACGCAAGATCCGCTTCCAAGCCCTAAGTCTCAGCCTGTCTGCTTTTAAGTACAAGGCAGATCTAGTGTACAGCCAGCGAAGAATTCTAATTGCACCTCAGACCCAATTTGAGTGGGTATCTGCTATCGGGTAGTACTACGGCTTACTGCAGTCAATCTTCACCAAATATCGAGTGGTAGCTAGATGCATATGGGTAAGCGAATCAGCTTATGTGAAATGGCCCAACTCCCAATACCCCACACTAGACATAAGGATTAAGTTAACATACGACAATATCCATGCTCGACAAGCAGACTGTGTACTGCTGGTGATACCGAGGCAGTTCAACCTGTATTATAACTATTACTAAGTATATAAACCCGACCCCATACCTACCATGGGTCTCCGATGTCTACCATAACTGCCTTAGAGTACTCTACAAATACGTGTCATGGGGATTGTTACTAGGGTCTTGTATATACATTCATAAGAAAAGGAACGGGGAGAAAAGGTACGGGGAGAAAAGGTACGGGGAGAAAAGGTACGGAGAAAAGGTACGGAGAAAAGGAACGGGAAAAGAAGCCGGAGAAAATACAAAGGGAGAAATGGTACAAAGAGAAAGGGCACAGGAAAGACCACTATGTACCTGTTCCATTTTCCAGTACCTTTTATAATTACTCCCATATAAAAGAAACCTTAACCTGATTTTGGTAGTCTGTCATACGGCTTTTTTTTCGCTGGCGCTAGAGACTATGATTTTGGCACTTAAATATCTTTTATTTTGTAGGTGGAAGTGCATTTTAAATGTGGTACCTTTATCGGGTAACATTTCCGGGTCCCTTAGAGGGGATCGAGGAGATCATTGACACCACGGGACGAGATCCTTTTGCAAGCCGAGGACGTCTCAGGACTCCGCGAGTGTTACCATGCGGGAGGGGATAGGATAGCACAATTTCGCCTATCTCTTGCCAGGGATTTAGTGACACGGTGAAGAGATTCCCGGCCACTCGACAGCTGTGTCGGTGTTGAACCGACTGGAACTCTAGAGCGTCTTTGCGAAGGAGAAGCACCGCTTATGAAAATGGGCGCAGCCACAGGCCTGACGTCGTTTAATGCTCATGACATGAGAGTATGCTTTTTAGAGAGAAGATATTTACCTTGTCCGACTTTTAGAAGACGCCAAAATCATCATACCATATTCCCATGCTCCTGTCTTTGATCGAGTGGGAACGCTTCATGACACGATATCCGCCAATCGAAGTCAGACTGATGATCGTGTGTTCTAATATAGCGAATGCCGTGAAGGGGCTGGATATACTTCCCTGTTCTTTTCATTAATTGCAAGTGTGAAGGGGGCACAGTAAATACTTTAAGGTGACAATTTGTTTATTTCTTTATGTCTCTGTGTTTTCTTGTATTGGAAATGTGGAATATCATGGGATTGATGCCTCTTGAAGGTAGTCTTGGTCTGTCTTGCGGGCATACCTGCTCTATTTGTTTCAAATTCAAATCGAATGAGCAGTTTTATCAGATTACATAACCCTTGTCGAGGAATGTCAATAAATCAGACTTGCAAGATACATCTATATTCAGCTATACTCAACAACTTTCTGTATAACAGGCGTGATATGAGGTATTTATCTTGACTCGTATTTCGAATAAAACGGCCAACATTGTGATAAGTGAGATTCTATGCATATAGTTTAGAACATAGCAGGACACTGCCAACTGGAAGTATGGACGTGCATCCAGATATCCGTGAAAGAAAGCCAAAAAATACATGCTGCACGATTCAATTTACACCACTATATCGAGAGCACGAGATATGGATGACAAGCAAGCAAGAATGACAGCAACCAGCGGGTGATATATTTCCGTCTGCACAACTGCCCTCAACAAAGCGAGGGGCGAAGGCTATCTAGTACTCCCACATATCCCCTTACTAGTGCATTACTGAAACCTGAACCTAGAACCAAAACCCAAGAAAAAAGAAAAAAACGTCGTATCCGTAGACTTGAACATGATTCGCAACTCGTACAAGTCGACGCAACCAAAGTTCATCAACAGCCGAATAGAATGCGATTAACTAAACTTCCACACCACCCTGGATCCATTCCCCTGCGTTGGCGGAGAAACAGCGCCAGAGCCAGGGGGGAGGATCCTCCATTCCGGTTTCTTGTCGGTATAGACAGTAGTGGTACGCTCGTCCCAGATAGCTGGAGGCGGGTTAAAAGTCCAAGCCGGGACCTGAACCGCTGCTGGTGGCTGCTTGACATTGACTTGCGCTGCCTGCCACTTCTGCAGCGAGAACTGCGAGGGAGGAGGTGGGGGAGGTTGCACTTGAACGTGCCACTTCGCCTCGGCGGCCGGGAGTGACTTGAGGAACTGCGTCGGCTGCGGCGGGGTCATGTTATCGGGACTGTTGGCGGCGACGACGAACATTCCGGGGACGTCGCCGGAAGAAGGAGAGGAAGGCGCAGAGTCGCGGACGACAAAGCTGCCGTCGGAGTAAAGGACGATGTTTTGGTTGGGCATGGTGGGGGAGCGGTGGCGGTTGGTTGTGTTTTTGAGGAGGAGGAGGATGGAAGTGAGGATGAGGAGTGCAAGGAGGTAGAGTAGGAACATAGTAGACGGTAAGTTGGTGCTTTTGAATGTAGTCTCGAATGTAACATACTTCACGATTAGAAGGATGCGGTTGCGCTCTTTTCTGTTTGCAGTTCTCAATTCCATGATGTGTATACACATACATTACGATTGATCCTACCATTGAAGGCGGGATGTTCCCAATCCCGTTCAATAGTCTCAAGCCAGGAAGGCACTTACACACAGTTTGTTTGTTTGTAATCATATTGCATTCGGCCGCGTAGCGACCATGGCATATATATTTTATCCACCGCCCCCCCAAAATCCCAATCGCTTCCTCAGGGGTTTCAGCCCCTTGGCAAAGTCGCGAAAGCAGCACCCTTTGTAACCTCCGGGCACTTTCCCCTTCCCTCCGCAATAAAGACCGCCCAGTGTCACCACCCGGATCTCTACCCGGCTCCCCTAAAACCCCTCCACTCCAGACGAGCTGGTTCCCACATCCGCCACTTACACACAGTACGTGTCCTAACAGAAATATACGGTATCGAGTGACATCATGTGCGCTGCCGTTCTAAATTTTTAGGTGTATTCCGAGATTGGGCGTCTATGTAAACGCATTAGCGCAGGGAGAGATGAAAGGCCTTGGCAATATACTTACATATGCCACACAAGTGTCTAAAACGAAGAGGAAATAGGTCAAAAGGACCAGCAAGTTCTGTAAGGAGTTTCACTGCCACAGATCAATCACACTTGTAGACAAAAGAACGCGGTGCCCAATATTGGCACGGACGCTAGTCATTGTCGCGGATCATGCATGTGCTGTCATTGTGCGTGTGCACGGGCCAGGGGAAGGCGGTTAATGGTGGTACTAACTATCTCCGCTTATTTACAGCCCGTGATAGCGCCATTATTCATATAAGCACACGGAATGTGTCTTTTTCGATTCTTATTGGTCAGAATTCTGTGGCTGAGTGGCTGAGTGGCTGATAGTGGCAAGTATAAACCACAAGAACTCAAATTAAAAACTACCC
>Ga0307512_10000535_pt1 | contig 55921 bp, 48 predicted proteins | sample 14_EM_MG_FD_200267 | JGI IMG/M metagenome (GOLD analysis project Ga0307512, IMG submission 200267) | Populus trichocarpa ectomycorrhiza microbial communities from riparian zone in the Pacific Northwest, United States - 14_EM | ecosystem: Host-associated > Plants > Roots > Unclassified | place...
CATGGATCTTTCGCAAAGTACATAATAATATTCATATAAAACTCATTACAATTACCCTGACTGTGAAGCAAGATCCTTCAGCATCTGCTCCATCCGCACAATGTCTGACCCCGTTGCTCCAAAGATCGATTTATCGATTTATAACACTTACCGCGCGCTCTCAAGCCTCAATTGCTAATCATCTAAATATATCCTCTAACCGCCCGATAACGGCCGGGGACGGTGGATGACCGCCGATGACGGTGTTTTCACCGTCCCCGGCAGACAACGGGTGTCCTGCCGTCATTTATCTGCTAGGACGGGACGGACGGATTTAGTGCCGTCCCGTCCGTCCTGGCGAGATCTCAGACGGCACTACCGTCCCCGGCCGTCGGAGGGGACGGTTGAGAACACTGGCCCCAGTACGAACTACTTCCGCTCCGAACACCAACTTGAAACTGAGAATTGCCGAGAATGATACATATACCGCCTTAATGTGTCCAATATCTCAAACCTACCAACCTTCCCTCAGATCAATACATTCTTTCTACCCCAGAAATTCTACTAGACACCGGATGTACCACTAAGTTGTAATTTGCAAAGAGTCAAAAGTAATTTGGCCTAGCGATGTTCTAACCTTTAGGAGCACCTTCGGAATCGATGGCAATTTCACTCCAAGTTAACTGTCCGCGGTATATTTACCTTATGGGACTTCCACCAGATTCCATTGCTGGAAATGGCACTTCATGAGCGTACGAATGGCTCTTATAACGGTCGCATTTGGAGAACAAGATACCCTTGCATACGAACACATTGGAACAAAACACTGCGTACTCTACACCGACCTCTGAGAGGTTCGTATAGTTTGTCTTGAACTACTTGATCCTAGTCGCAAATCCAATGTTTTTGGGTTATAAAAGGGATCAAGTGATGCATGAGTACAAGCCCGAGTGCACTGAAGAAGGCGCCATTAAACTATCTCTCCGACACGCCATCCCGAGAACACGATAGAGAAGAAGGGGTCCACGTAAAATGGAGATATACGCAAGAGTAAGACGGTCCTCAGGCTTTCCAAAAAGCGGACCGAAGAGGCTAAGAGGTAGTCGGAGGGAAAGGAGGCAGCGAAGCTGGATAAGACTATCAAGGAGTTTAAAGAGAGAGAGGGCAGTATAGGAAATGAAGGAGCTGGAGAAGATGACGTTACCGGAAGAAACGCCTCGCAAGGGAGATGCAGAAAAGGGACAGAGGCCGAATACAGAAGAGGCACTACGTGGTGAGTTAGGCCTCCGTTCTTTACGATGGCATAGTCACTGATGATTTTATAGGGTAGGGAGGGGAGTTGTTTTGTGTTTGTAGGAGTGATTAATTAAGAGACCGTTAAGGAACGAGGAAAAGGAGAATATCTGGTTCGAGCATAGAGAATAGGCCATTACTCTTCATCTTCGAATTCGCGATCTTTCTTCATAGGTGGGCTCGAGTCCTATCACTCTCAGTCTTGAAGTCACAAGATCTATTGGGCGGCGAGACGATTCGAGCGCAAACTCGTCAAACCTCTTCACGTCACGTGTGCAATACCATCTCTGTGAACACCCTAGCCACGCTTATTTTTAATGTTTTTGAGGAACAGAGAAAAAGATGTCAAAATAATAGCGCTAGAACACGGCATAGAGCTCATGAACCGTTTCCAAAGGGTGGAGGGTGCTTCGTTAAGTAGCTTAGAATATGATTCATAATAAATTTACATAGGGGAATACGAAGAGAATTAGGGATATGTGTGCGTACTGTCTCGCAGAGAGCAATTACGGCCATGACGGTATTGAAGCATGGTGTCTTAACAGGGAGATAGCCGCACAGAACGTTAATGGATCCGATGTTCTTTCGTGGAGCTTACCACTTCTCACCGTGGGGTGGGGAATATTGCTGAAAGGAATTTCTGTAGTCCTATTTCTGCTGCTGCTCTGCTGCCTCTATTCTTTGGAGCCCAGAGAAACAATCATCCGTATGCCGTATCACTTGGGAGCGACGTCGAGTCGGGACTTGTTCCGTGGTGATAAGACCATTCGCTAACTTGTGATATCAAATAAAGCCTTTACACTCATGATTCCTGTCCCGACGGGTGACTATAAGTACTCGTCGGATTTTCAAGTCTCCTAGCACCCCTATTAATGATTATATGACTTTGATATTGTACCTTGTTGGACAATCATCAAACTTTTGATGTGCTGCCCAGGGCGCATATGATGACGTGGCCGGAGACTTGAGAATCCGACGAGTACTACTGAGAATCATGTAGGGTTAATTATGGGCTTTCGGCTTTGAAGTGATGTGCTCTGAGCTGTCACGGCCATTAGCATACAGTTCACATTCATTGGGGGTCCAACTAACATCATCCACCAGGGCCGCTAATATCGACGACGTTTACTTAAGTCGGTTAGGCTGATTGGGTTTAGGTAGGAGGATGAAGGAGTGTTCTTGGAAGGAATAGTACGGGTGAAACGCATACGCTCCGACTTTCGGCGCTCGGCAAAGATTGAAGGTTAGTGTGGAAGATAAGCGGAGCTTCAAGGTTTTTGCCGCTGGGATACGAGGGTAAGGGTTGTATGACGTCTTAAGAAGTAAGGTGCTTGTCCTGTCCCGAGCGGCCAGTAGTGGTAGTAGTAGCAGTGGTTAAGTATGTTGGGAAGGGCTGTTGGTGGTAACAGTAATGGCAGTGGTAGTAGTGGTAGTCACTTGAGTTAAGCCTTGGAGCGAGTCCCATTCAAAACAAGCTAGTGACAGCTTTACAATCCCTTTAATTCGAAAACTCCCACTAAATCCAACCACTGGCACCTTCACACACCACACATTCAAAAAACACGGCGAAACGATGTCGACAGTAAAGGTACTAAATTGCTTTCAGGAGCAGCCGCTGACACCGAGATCCACGGTGAAGAGACGAAGCCAGCAGGAGGTATGTCAAGCCCAACTTACCGTCCACAGCCCCAGAAATTCTAAATTGCTTTCAAATCAGCAGTCGTTGGTACCGAGATTCCGTCTAGAGAGAAGATGCCAGCAGAAGCTATATCGAGCCTCCAGCTATCTACAGCCCCAGTAATTTTTAAGTTGTTCTAAGATGCTGCTTTCTGCTACCACTATACAACTAGCCTCTGTGTACCTTGAAGGATTCATTTTCGGACCCACCTTTCTATACCGCAAATGCATTCAGAAGATTGTTATCAAGCACGGTGTTCCTGGGCGGTCCGGCCGGCCTACGTATCTTTAAAGCCTGCATATATCTTCACAGCCTGTAGAAGCCTAGGCCGGCCTACAGATATATGGCGGTTGACATACGTATATCTTTGAGGCCTGTAGAAGCCTGCATATATCTTCAAGGCTTGCATAAAACTTGGCGGTCAGCAGCCTACCTGGCGGCCGGCCGCTTCAATTTGCAGGCCTGCACTAGCGATGATCAGGCCTAGCTTCATGCAAGCTGGCCGGGTCTAGCCGCTTAGGAACAACGATCAAAGCATCTGACTACAATGGAATAATATGTATTGAAGACCCTGATGAGAGCATTCTTGAACTTGATGGAATGACTACCAGTCCCGGCTCATAGCCAACTAGCATCTATTATACAAAGTTAAGCTTCCAAACAGCCGAGAGCGTCTGCCTAGTTATAAAGAAAGAGTTTAAAAGCCACTACCTAAGAAACGCCGAAGAGGTTGAAAAAGCCAGACGAGCAGACGACAACGCAGAGCCCGAAAAAACAAAAGCTTGCGGATGTCTTCAACAAGCAGAGAGAAAATGCAAGCATCATAAAATCCGTTGGGTATTCCTATGTTTGAACTCGGCAGACGTGGCGTTCTTCACGGATGATCAGTCAAATGTTGGACATACTCTTTATCTTCCGCGTTCTGATGTTAAGCATCGTCTGCTGACTTTACCTTTTCAAACTGTGTTACTGCGATTTAGAATGAGCGGAAGAATTGAAACGGTATTGGAGTCTAGCGACCCGGGTGCTTGGCCGTGGGTTGAAGGATCTGAAGTTTGTCACTTCCTAGAAATCCAACATAAACATCAGGCTGACTTAGCTGAATATAGTACGAAGACTGAAGAGCCTCCTGTATGTAGAGAATGTTTTTCTCGGAATAACACGCGTTCCGGCTTCGATCTTCTCTTATGAATTCTACCTCTGAGCTCTCCCTTTGAGCTCTCCAGTCGAACTTTCCCTTCGAGCTCTTCTATCGAGATTATCGTTGGAGTTCCGCCGATCTCCTACTTCGATCTTTCCCTTCGAACTTTTCCTCCAAGCTCTTCCTTCAAGCTCCTTCTTGGAGCTCCTCCGAGCTTTTTGAGCTCTCCGGAACGTACGTTCAAACGCAAGCCTGAGAAAGAAGGTGGAAAGAAAAGAAGAGAAATGGAAAGAAATGGAAAGAAAAAACTTGAACACGTCAACAGCAAATAGAATGAAGCAGATAAAGGAGAGCAACAGCAGCGATACCAAAGTTTGTTAGGCATTTTCCTATGTAACTACTATCCGGTGTGTATGGTTTCACAGAGTACGATGCGGCTACGAGGATATAGAAGAAAATATCGTATCGATAAGGAGATAGCTGCACGGAATTGTTGATGGATCTGATGGTCGTTGTGAGGCTTACCGCTTCTCACGCGAGGCGGAGAGTATTGCTGAACACAGATGTTTCTGTACTCTAGTTCTACTTCTGCTGCTGCTTCCGCTGCTCTCATTCGCTGGTGCCCCAGTCTCAAGTCACGTCAGGAAAGAAGGAAACTGTATCAATGACTCTTACCCCCGGTCAGAGCCAGAGGTTTGTCGAGAAGCTCAAGGTACGACCGAATAGGCTGCGTATACATATGCCAGCGATAGAAAATACGCTATCCTTTGAGCAGCAGCAATGGCACTTTGAGTCAACAATCCTATCCGTTCTAATCCAAAGGTCAACGGAGAAGCGGGGAAACAAAGACGCCAAGAATTAGGTAAAAGCAGAGGCCCGAATGGTGGCTATATATGCAAGACGACAAAGCGGAGTGAAATAATCCAGCGCATGCCGTATCACTCGGGGCGTGTCGTTTGTGGTGGCTCATTATGCGCCGCCGACTCGTGATATCAAACAAGCTTCATACCCATGATCTCTAAGGCTGCACCGGCGCTGTGAGCGTAGACATAACTCTGGCCACTATACTACTGAGGATCATGTAATGTCACTCTTGACTCTCTTGTCTCTTTTTTTGAGAGCTATACTTCAATCATCCACAATCTAATGACTCTCGATTCTTCTGCGACTCAACCATGACACTTGAACCCACACTCCCGCAAGTACTAACAGTTCATCCGAGCGATACGTACACACATCCGATACCAGCAAGCCGATAGAATCTTCTGCGACACAATCATGCAACATAAACCCCCTCGCGTACTAACAATACAGCTCACTCAAGCGCGCATCCACCTCAACTATAATGCGATTTTCATACAGCCGACAGTTCTTATCAACCCTACCACGGCTTGTGCCCGGTGGCAGATACCTTAACTACAGGTACGGCAATCCATTGCTAGAGAAAGTTCAAAGCCGATGCTCAACTCGGTGTTTAGCATGGTCAGTCGGTGTATGTACTTTATGCATTCTGCAGCACTGTGTCAAGCTAGATGGACGCGCCGCCGCCGCTGGCGATGTGTCAAGGCATTCAAAGACTTCGCATTAGAATAGAATCGGAGTCAAGGATCTTCCTTTGCGCCCCAGAAAAACCCCGTGTGGATCAAGAAAAGAGGTCGCCATTGTCGAAAAAACGTGGCGTTCCGCTTCTTCGGTCTGACGCCTGGCATTATCGCTGTTTGCCGAAGAAGTTGCTCGCCCGCCATGAGTAGGAGCGCCTTCAAGGTTAAACTGAACGTGGTGGCTTCAACAAAATCTTACTCCATCTTTACGATAATTACACATATAACCAAACTTTCTTGTCTACCACCAAAGCATTATTTTAACAAAAGCCACCAAAAACAAGGAGAGGTCGATCGACACTTATAACACTTCTCTTGATGACAGCAGAAGGTGTGTCAAGACTCAAACTTACAATCTACAGCTTTAGAGATCCTGACTTGTTCATTGGAGCATTCGTTAGTACTGAGATCCAAGATGGCGAAAGGATGTCAGCAGCACAAGGCATGTCGACTCCAGTTTACCATCTACATACCCAGCAGTTCCAAGTTGCTTTCGAATCAGGAGCAGTCGCTGGCACCAAGATCGGAGATGGGGAGGGGATGCCTGTAGAAGGTAAGTCAGGACACCAATTCATCATCTACTGCATCGGGGGTTCTAAATGGTCCTCAGAAACATCCGTTGGTACCGTAATCCCAGATGGCGAGAAGATGCCAGCAGCAGAAAGTATGTCGACTTCCAGTGTACCATCTACATCCCTAACAATTCTAAGTTGCTTCGAATCAGGAGCAGCCGTTGGTACCGAGATCAAAGTTGGAGAAAGAATTTCAGTAGCGGAAGGTATTTCAGCCTCAGCTTCTCGTTATAAACCTCGCAATTCTAAGCTGCTCCCAGGAACGTCACAATGTCTTCCAACTTTCCGCTTCGATATAGCACTTACTGCTACTCCTTTGCGGCAGTTCTTCGCCTCAATTTAACGCCTTTCTACCGCAAATATATCCAAAAGAATTCGAGAGCTAACTACTACTTAAATATCAAAGAAGTCGGCAACGCAAAACGTGTGCACAAAAGTGCAGAGCATGCGAAGATGCACAAAAGCGCAGAGCATGCGAAGAAAATGGGTCTTAAATGCAAAAGACAGAAGGAAAACACAACTATATCAAAGTACATTGGGCTTTCCTATGTTCAACTCAACAAACGCGACCTTTTACACCGATCGCCAAAACTCCCGAACAAACTCTGCCCCTCGCCAGTTCTGATACCAAGGCGAGTTTGTATCATCATCATCATCTGTTAACTCTACCTTTTCAGGCGGTTTGGAGTGGAAAAACTTAACGGGTCTTGGAGTCGACTGGTCCGACGACTTCTAGGCCGCGAGTTCAAGGAGCTGAGGTCTGTCGCCTCCTAAGGAATCTAACATGAACATTAAATGACCTTTATTGAATACAGTACGAAGATGAAGACCTTCCTGAATGTAAAGAAAGAGGTGAAATGTTTTCTCGGAATAAACCCCGATAAGTCCAAATATCACGACCTCCATTCCTCAAGCTCTCCCGAGCTCCTCTTTGAAGTTTCTTCAAGCTTCCTCATACAATTGAGGGCGAAGAGGAGTGAGAAATGAGTAGGGACGTATCTGTGGATGCGGATCGCTTGTGCCGTATGTTCTTCATGTTTAATGATGGTGTTGGGTGCGGTGACGTTATTACTAGGCGGGGGTTTATAGCATTTTCTAGCGGTAGTCGGCCGGGTGGGCGATGTTGACGACGCTTCCGTGGCTTGCGTGTTTGAACTTGTGGATATTTGCGGGTTTATACGTACGGGTTCTCGTCTCGTCTGTCCGAGTTCCTTCTTCGAGTCAAAGATTCCGACGAGAGCATTCGGGAAATCAATAGTATGGTTACCAGTCCTGGTTCGTGGCTAACTAGTCACGATTCTCAGACTTGAGCTTCCAAACTGCCGAGGGTATTTTCTAGAGATGAACTCCTTCTAGCTCCTCCTTCGAGCCTTTCTAGGCTTCTTTGTGTGCGATCCTCCTTTAAGCTCCTTCGAGTTTCTTTTTGAAAGACCCAAAAGACTCCCTGGCACCGTAAATCTTCCCCGCCACCGTCGGTCAGCTGAAGTTCTACTTTACTGGTTCAATCGCTTTGAACATTAAGAAGTTCTTCAGCCTCCTCTGCGACGCTGGCCACAGTCACCATCGGGACTTCATACTCTTTAGAACCGCACATCAAAAATCTTGATCCGTTAGAAAGCCACTGACGTTCGAGGAATTCCAACGCAACCTCTCTTCAAGCTTCTTCGAGCTCTTCCTCTGAGTTCCATCTTCAAGCTTATCCAAGGCTCGTTGAACTCTTCCTTCAAATTCCTCTTCCGAGCATCACCTAGCGTGTAGCTTTCACAAACTTGCATGCTGACTTTCTTGTAATAAGGACTCAATGAGAAATCTTCAGCCATTGGAAGGGATTTGGGCAGTGAGCGGAACATCTGATTAGAACAGTGGTCGAGGAGTATACAGTACAGGCGCAATTTCATGAGCTTACACAATTTAATGCCCTAGGCTACAGTAAGCTGTCAAAAAATCTAGGATAAGCTCACTAAAGTGGGGAAAAGCAATACCCGAGTGATGTTCTGTGTAACGAAGCGCATCTTTACTCTAACATTCCCAATCAAAAAAAAACACAATCTCATCCAAAGAAACACCAAACCCCAAGCCATGATACCGGCAATAGTAATTCCATTTAATCCATTTCCACATCCTACTTCCTAACTCCCGCTCCCGTCGTTGCACCCTGCTGCTCCCTCATCTGCGCTCTCGCCATCCGACTACCACCCAGCTTCGGTCCCTTGGGACGCTTCTTATCCTCCTTCTTACTCGCCTTCACCTTCGGATCTGCGCCCCTCCTCCGCCTCTTCGACAAGATAGCGTCTAAAAACTCCTTCCTAAACTTCTCCGCAATCTTGTCATCCGCAGCACCTTGCTCGTCCATATCCTCCTCCATATCGACATCCTCAGGGTACAGATCCAGCCTGGTCTCCTTCAGCACCTCCTCCACGAGCCGATCACGCTCAATATCTTGGCTATTTCTGCGTCGTCGGTTACGCCTGTGCTTATCATCTGCCGCCGCCGCCTGTGGCTCAATATTGCCCGACAGCGCCTGCGCAGTAAGCACAATATTCCGTTGTTTCGCCTCCTCCCCCAAATCGACTTCATGGAGCTTTCCGAGGGTAGCTCCGCGAGCTTCGGGGCGTGTAGGCGCCCAGTAGGAGCTTTTTCCCTCTGTGGAAGCTTCTAGCGCAGACGCAGTGGTGGGGGGAGAGGAGGAAGTAGTACACGGCACTTCCCCGCGGCGCTTCGACATCTCGGATTCCACGTATGCCATCATATGTTTATCGACGTCTGCGATCTGCCCGGTTTGGTGGGTGAAACGGTTTACGACGGCGAGGGCTTCTGCTTCTGCGGCTGCGGCGCGCTCTTCGGCGGTTGTGGAGATGGTTGTGGGGGAGGCGGTGGAGGAAGAGGCGGTAGGTTTCGGTGTGGAGACTTCGAGGCCGAAGCGGCGTTGTGGACGGCGCGGGCGGAGGATGGTTGTAGCGGCTGGTTCGGGGGTGTCGGTGGTGGGTGTAGATTGGGGGGAGGACGGAGGGGAGTCGGAGCGCCGGCGGCGGAATTGTTGCACTTTGCGTCGGCGGGAAAGGATAAATGTTGCGGGGAGCTCGGTGGTTGTTGACATCGCGTGTGTGGAGTTTGTGGATCGGTAGTTGTTGAGTGTTGGAGGAAGTGAGGTCGAGGTCGAATGTTGGAGGTGGCGGCTTTATCGTTTAAGGCGTGGCTTGGCCTCATCGGACGAAGATAAAGTTCTTACTAGCAGCGCTCTTGACATTTTCTTTTTCAACCCTCAGTGCGACCCATTTCACACTGTATAGACCAAATCCACTTAAAAAGAAGAGTAAGAGCGATTGCCACAGGTTTCGAATCTCAAGCCCGAGGCCTGGTGTTTATAGCACCTTTTGAGTATTACAGGTTTCAGCCGGCATCTGAAGTTTCTAGCACCATACTCAGCCAGATAAGTAAAAAGATTGTTACCTATTGAATCTATAGTCTTAAACGTGACTATGGAGATTTCATGAGTGATGAACAATAGGAGATGAGCTCTCGTCTGCCGGCAACTTTGTAGCCTAGGCCGTGGATCGTCGACCAAAAGCTCGGTACGAACTCGAGAGAGGCACCCAAGTCGTATATCCTCCAGTCTAGACCTAATTCCGAATGGATTCCTTGCCGAGTAGAAGAAGAGCACTCTGATGGGACTGAGTTTAGCAAGTAGAATATGGGAAATACGAAATTCGTCACTCGCCTACAGGACCAGCCACATACATGGGTAGTCAGGCTTTTTCTAGAGTCTCAGACCACTACAGGAGCTCAAGGAGGCATTAAACAGAGAAAAATAGCCCTTGATAGTTGTGAATCGCGGTCGTCTTATATCTAGATTTAGGAAAGTGGAAATTGTACTGTGTCTACGTATACTTAGACTATAACTAGGATCTATCAGTCTATGCTAGGGCGATGAAAAATGCCCCATGACTATCACTTAGCTACTTTTATGTCTGCGGTTGTGGAAGAGTGGGTCGTTGTTGCAAAAAGGTGACACTTGATGTCCAGCATCCATAGACTTTGAAGCTGTATTTGTTCCTGATCCTGATATCTTTAGAGGTTCCGAGTCAATTGCTATCTTGGAAATGACAGGTTTTCAGCGTGGAGAGCTAAGAAAACCATTATTGCGGGGAGATAACCACTTGGCTACTCTAGAAGGAACTAGGTATTAAAAGTCTCATTATATGCTACTGAATTAGATTAATAATGCCAGTCAAACCTGTCAGCAATTTCTGTGTGGTCAATCTTCTCCCCTCATCCCTCTGCTTGCTTTACTCCAAACTTATCTTCCCACATACGCTTCATATCCCTAATCTCCTCCCTCATCACCTTCTCCGACGCCTCCAGATCCGCGACCCTCCTCCGTAGCTCCTCAACAGTAGTCTTGTTCTCTGTCTCCCTACACTCTGGTACAATCGGCTCCTCCACCTGATTCGCTCGCTCCTTCGCCTCCTTCAACGCCCTATCCCGCATGTTACTCGCCAGAAGCAACGCGTCACGTAGCTGCTCTTCCGGCGTCCCCACCGAAAACCCAAGAAAGAGAGGCATGGGCACATGTCGTCCCTGACCTCTTTCCTCCCGGGGCAGGATCCCCTCCACATCCGGAAACCCGTACTGTCGCCAACGTGGCTCGGAGAGGTAGACACAAAACGCTTGTGTCACCAGCCTGTTACTCGGCAGATGCAGCGGCTGCGGTATGCCCTTCCGGAATATCTGTTTTAGCTCCTCCCCGCACGCGAATAGAAGCCAGGAGTCGTAGAGCGCGCTGCGAAGGAAGTCGTTGCCGTAGCGCTTCAGGGTGGCGCGATCGCCGGCATCGTACCCGAGTCGCTCGGTGGGGTGGATGGCAGTGAGGATTGCGGAGGAGGTGCGGGAGATGATACGAGCGGTGTGAACTATCGCCGCTAGGGTGTCCATGGAGTCGGCTTCGGCATCGGAGTGCTGCGCGCGATGGAGAGCGAGAGCGGTGGGGTAGAAGCTACGGGTGGATCCATTGACGAGGGGGTCGTTGCGAAGGACGCTCGGCCAGATTCGCCGCTTGTTGTCTTTGAAGATGGCGTAGAGGTGCTGGGAGGTGCTGGCGAGGGAGACGGCAGAGGCAAAGCCGTGGAGTTCTTGGAAGACTTTGGTGAGGATTTCGACGGGGAGGGAGGTGAGGGTGTGCATGATGGCGAGCGAGTTTCCTGTTCCGGGGATTGGCCAAGGGTGGGCCCACTCAGGTATTTGCATAGCAACGGCCGAGTTCCATAGCCAACTCCACAGCCCCAGGCGAGTACCCTAGCCAGATCAAAGTTCTCATTGTCTGTTCGAAGCGTTACATACCCAAGAGTCGGTTACGAAAGAGCTCTACTCCGAGAACTGACGCGAGAAGGCTCATCCTCAGCGTGCACCACAAGTACCATAGGACATCCACTGTAAGGTACGCGAGCATTAGGCTATGCGCAGTCGCACTAAGGGCGATGAGATGCCGCCAGAAAATAACCGGCCTTCGGTTTGCGAAGGCCAGAAGGTTTACAGCTACTCCAAGCTATGAGTGCGTGGATCTCTACCGCTTCCGAAGATATGGCTTTAGAGCATTAGCCAAGCATAGCTTAACTGGTGACTTTCGCAAACTCCATCATCTGATATACCTACTGCTCACAATTCCTTATTGTAATTCGTTTCAGGAGACATGGCGCAATGGCAGCGCGTATCGCTTTCAAGCGAGAAGGTCAAGAGTTCGATCCTCTTTGTTTCCGTATCAGAGGCAGGGACTGTCCATACTTTATATCCCTCGTACTGGCCAGGCGCTGGGATCTCCGGCAGTCCCATACTCTGATAAACCCCCATTTTACTGATCAAAAAGATTGCGCATAAAATAGAAAAAAAGATGAGCACTACAGGTTTCGAACCTTAGTGTTTATAGCACCTTAGGTAGGTACCGAGCTTTTTAGCAGCTGGAATTTACAGCTCAGCTAGGCGTTAGTTTTTTGTCCATTGGATGGTTTAAACCTTTATTATGCATAGCAAGACTTCCAACAATCCGTCTGGTCGGTTCAACGGTGAGCTGTACATGTACTGTACAGTTAAATCCAAGGTTATACGGTACGTAAACAACTCGCGAGCATAAGCATCTAACTCATTCAGTACCGTAGGCAGAAGAGCGACGTAGTACCACACTCCTCCGCACAATCGTTAGCGAACTATGATTAAAATACCTCAGGATTTCCCCAACATGTGTGGAACAAGGCTAAGGCACTGAAGGCCCGCATCCGCAGAGGTACAAAGAGCCTCCGCGAGGTATATCTGTCGAATCGAGAGCTGGATAAACCAATTTCTCAAACAAACTATAGAAATCCGTCTTGCAGGGTGGCGGAAGCTTTCGATCTTCAACGTTGGACACCATGAATCTCCGCGAGGGATTACTCCCAAATAACGACCTCGGCCTGAAGCTTTGGATCTACGATAGACCAGTGTGGTCGATCCGCAAGGACACCATTCGCCACACAACTATATAACCCTGCCGAACCAAAGGGCGGCATTCTTTGTGACCAGGGAAATTATGGCCTCAAGTTCTTCATTTGTAACCATAAGCATCTAGCCATTTTCATCGCTTAAGCTTCTACTGGTCCCTCGATTTCTGTTGTTGTTTGTAATTATTAATCATATGGGTAATTTGGGCGCCTGCGGTTATGAGGTATATCCTTCCTTACCCAGAATCACCTAGTTTCTGCGAGGATCCGGAAAATTAAAACACTCTGCATTCAACCTTGGAACCAATGCTTTCCGGGCAGAGCTAGCCGCTTCCTTCTCCACCTCCGCGCTCTCCGCTTTTGCCACCATCAGTTTCATTAATTGAGGAAATCCTGTTGGTTGGTTTGCAAATTTGAAGTGCCGGCCAACTCCCTTCTCTCACCTTAAAATTTAAAAGCCGAAATATCATTTTTGTGTGGCGTTCTACTCTCACAAAGATCCAATTGGGCTGAGGAAGGAGTACATCAATTGCAGCGTTGAGGGAGAAAGCCTTGTTGTTCTTTTCCCCTGCTGCAACTGTGTTGATAACCGACTAAAATCCCACTTTACGGTGAAATCATTCGCCGCTGGGTAACTTGGTCATCTATGGGCGGTGAGCATGATGGGTATGGTTTTGCGACAGCTCTGAAACTGAGGTGTACAACCAGTGAAAGCTCTTCCCAGGGATATATAGGGCAAGGAATTTGTGTCGCCCGATAGGCGGGCATGTGCATGATCGGGAATGGCAGGAAAAATCGGGAATGGTTAACTTATTCCTATAGAAATTTCTATGAATCGAGCCTCTAACATTTCCAATTAGCCTTCCATACCTAAGTAATTAGCACGGTACAATTCTTCAACTTAGAGTTCCGTCCAACGAGCTTCCATATGCATACTGTGCTTCCGGGTAAGGATATGGGGTTGCCACTACAGGTGCTGATATTGAATGTCCCAGGTTCCCCACTTTCTTTAAATTGACAAGTCCTGTGAACGTTACTGTGTAACGGTCCCAGCTCCAGAGATATACTTGTACAGTACATCTTCCACGGTCGCCTTGCCTTCTAATTCTCCAACCATCATGGCTTCAGCAAAGGACATCACAGAAACACAGAAAGACGTCTCCTCGTCCGAAGACATAGAAAAGGTTGAAGTTGATGTTACTCATGATAGATCCCGGAGCGATGGTGACACTACGGAGCCCACTGTATGTGTAACCCGTCCTTCATGATGCGACGAGTGCTAAGTGCCTAGATGACGTTTCGCCGCTTCATGTCTTTTGTGTCAATGGCATTTCTATGGACAGGTTCCCAGATTCCGGTGTATCTCTTTGGTACGTGAACGCACAGCGCAATTGAGTTGATGTGCATTTGCCAACGTTCCCCTCCAGGTGGAATTCCGCCGTATATCTACGTACGTCTCCAATTCAAACGCTAGCGCAAGACTTACGGTTTTGCAGCGGGACATTGGCGGTGTGGACCGGTGGATTTGGTTTGTACTTGCAAACCTGCTTGCTCTGGCAGCGGTTTGTCCATTTGTCGGCAGTCTGTCCGATTTAATTGGGCGCCGCTACGTCAGCTTGGTGGGCACTTTCCAAAATATCACTGAATTGGGCTGATGAGCGTAGATTGGTGCGGGGTTTTTGATGTTGGGAATGGTTGTTGCCAGTACGGCTGATACAATGAACATCTTTATCTGTAAGTCTCCCATAATAATGGTAAACAAATTATTAACTAAGCTCAAGGTGGCATGACCTTTTCGGGTATGTGCAAAATGAGGACGAGACGAAGGTTTAAGAAAAATTTACAGACGATATTGACAATCTTTAGGAATTGGCGCGGGCATTTGCGAACTTACTGCCTTAGCTGTGACTTCAGAACTAGCCCCCGCACGCAAACGAGGAACCTATGTCGCAATTTGTAAGCTCGGATTCGGAATTTCCCTTGAAATTGGAAACTCACTCTCGCAGTGGTTTTTACGATTGTTCCCTTCGCGCCATCAGTCCTCTGGGCACAATTGATTGCACACAATCACGGATGGTAGTACAGATCGTCCTGTTTGCGCCGTCGGTTCTCTAGACATAGCTGATTGTGAAAAAAGGAGATACTGCGGTCTGCTTTCTGGTGTGTGGGCTGCATTCGGATTCCTAACCACCTTAATCTTCTACTTTCCGCCACCGCGGGTAAACTCCTCGGGCCTAACTCGAAGCCAAATAATCGGACGGATTGACTTTGTCGGCGGGCTCCTTTCAATTAGTGGTATGATTCTCTTCATGGCGGGAATGCAGTGGGGTGGATATCAGGTACGTTGATCCACAGTTCAATGAACGTGCTAGTGCTGACCAAATCCAGTATCCCTGGAAATCTGCCCATGTGCTGGCACCGCTCATACTCGGAGCACTATTACTCATTGCCTTCTACTTTTGGGAGGCTTATGGCACAGAGTTTCCAATGTTTCCTTCGAGACTCAAACAAGCACCCCGCGTGCTGGGTTTGACTTTGGTTATCACATTCATCAGCGGGGCCAACTTCTTTTCCGTCTTGATGTTTTGGCCAACACAAGCCTTCAATGTGTACGGACAAGACCCAGTCGGTGTCGGCATTAGAGGGCTTCCGGTAGGGTTTGGAATACTGGCTGGCGCCGTTTTATGTCTGTGTTTGTTGAGCGCCTTCCGCGGCAAAAACCGAGAGTTGATGATAGTTGCATCCGTGCTGATGACTGCGGGTATGATTGACGTCTTAGCTCGGCTCCCGGAACATTGCTAATTTACTTACCAAGGATGTGGCTCTCTGGCTGTGGCAAAGGTTGATAACTTGGGTACATTATGGGGCCTTCTCATTCTCGCAAGTCTTGGGATTGGTGGAATCGTCGTACCAGCCTCAATTATTACCACCATCATCTGTCCAGACGATCTCATTGCCACAGTTGCCGCCCTGACACTCGCAATACGAGTTATCGGAGGATCTATCGGATACTGTGTGTATTACAACGTATTCGTCAACAAATTCAAGCCAAATGCAATTCATTACATTGGAGGAGCACTGTACCAGATGGGTATCCAGGACCCGAAGGTCATTGGGGCGGCCATCGTATTGACAGGCGAGTCTATGTTGGAGGAGCTGCACCTACTTCCAGGCATTACTGGAAACCAGACCAACTACGAGATCCTGGTAAAGGCGGGACAGCTAGCGTTTGCGGAGAGCTACAAGCATGTATATTTGGTGAGTATCGCGTTTGGAGCAGTTAGCATTGCGGCTGCTTGCCTTTTAGGTGATATTTCTAAGTATATGGATGATCATGTTGCCGTTGTTATTGAGTAAATGGTTAGAAAGCGCTAGTGGTGGGTGGTCTTGTACTATTTATGTCGCAGGAAGTCATATAGTTCTTGTACGAGTATTCGAATATTCTATGTGCATCGTTGGAACCTCAATGATACTGTATGTAATAAGTGCATACTGAGGACTTCTTAGGAGCTACAGAGTTAGGTAAGCTAATGTTATTGCCCTGTTGACCAGTCACCGTGGAGCATTTGCCAATGAACCGCACCGTTTAGGCTGATTTGGTCGTGTATGCGTATTCGACACTATTACCAGTGGGGGAGAATATTGCATCTACTGTCTTCCGGATTTTTAACACAACCTTATCTGCCGAAGGTGACCAGTACATTCATTAGTGCTTAGAAGGAGCTCGAAGATCCAAGCGATGCCGGCATCCCTGTGCTCGCTTGCCTAGGTGGTAGCTACGCCATCGTGAGTCCGGTGGGGTGAGCTGCGTCGCCTGGATCCTTCGCCGAGGAGATAGGCTAGCCTCATAGATGCTGTCGGCTACTTTGGAATAGATTAGAGTATCTACATGTTGAGCGCCAGGAGATCTATTCGTGTGTTATTTATGAGGTTTAATTGGCTTCCAATACTCTAGCTTGGACCTGACCATCAATCAACACAGATCCATGGGAGGCGGAATCACGTCATAGCGACTTTAGATACAGGTGCTGTGCAGAGCTTCAGATCAGTTTTTAAAATAGAGCATAGTTCATTGGACAACAAAACAGTGCTTGTACCCCCGCAACACATGTTTTCGGAAGACAGTTAGTTGTCTACCCGTTCTAGCGAAGAGATGAACCCCCACAGGAATGCTATGACGACGAATCGAAATTCTATGAATTTTGTAGACAGGGTCATCAGTTACACGAAGCCATAAAGTGGCGTGAAAATCTGGAGGAAAAGAGGAGGAGATTCTTTTTACTACACTTCATTCAGTTAAACAGCCCACGCTAACCTTTTGAGTGTGAGAGCCTAGACACTAGCGCACACCCCAGTCTATTGTACATAGAATTTTTCTTCCTAAGTTCACAACGGAATCAGACGTCTTTCACGGCTTTTACCTTTGTCTGCGGCCCATCGGTGACCAGCCAGTGGAAGCCGTATTTCCCATTGGCCGATTCAACCTTGATCATCGCAAGGAAAGTCCCAGACAAGTAGCCAACCCGAAAACCTGCCGCCTTCCGTCTCGTACAAACCCTCCCCGTGTTCAGTGTATTCCAAGTCTAGCATTAGTAGGTATCTATAGGAACGGTGTGTTTGTGTGCCTTACAATCAGTATGCAGGTTTCCAACCACCAAGGTACACAGATGTGCATCAGGCTGGAGATTTCATGCATCGTGCCGAATGCAGGACGAAAAAAAGACCCGGTATCAACTTGCAAGGACGAGAAAATGGAAAAATACAAGACAACTCCGCGTGGGGCATCTCCCTTATACATGTACATGAGATGATTGTTTCTTGAGCTGTAATATTTCCATCACACGACACTCACCAAGCAAGAAATTCCCTAAAAGCCACATACATCTCTTCCAAAACTCTTCCCGAAAGATATGTGTACCGCAACTACTGTCACCACCGAATATTCATTGCAGCCGCCTCAAATCTGCCCGACGGCAACCCGAGTCTCGTCATCCATTGTGCGCATCTACAACGCCTTCTTGTGTCATCCCGACCTCAACCCCTCTCCTGCCATCAACTCCATCTTTTCCGAGCTGGTCGAGCTGTGCATTCAGCCCTACGACGCCCAATGTGTCGCGCTTATTTTCAACGACAAGCGCATATCGAAGCTCGCCTCCCCATTGCGCACAATATGTTCAACTGGCGAATATAAGCTTGAATTCCACTGGGCAACACGTATTCTCTCGGGGAAAACGCAATCAGAAAGTAAATTACCGCCACTTCACCGGCATCAGACACCCGCTGACAGATGTCAGCTACAACTGCTCTCCGTGCCTTTCCTTACTACTCCAATTATCTTGACCTTTCCCGTCTTGAGATATCGGCACTCTCAACTGTCCATCCCAAGGCCATAAGCACCGTATGTTTTATTGGTTCAGGGCCTCTGCCAATGACAAGCCTGTGCTTCTTGAATCTCATGTCGCCACCTCCGACACGAATTCACAATATCGACTGCGACCCCCACGCAATTGCCGTCTCTTCACAACTGTCCAAAAGCCTCGGCACTTCGAATTTAACATTTCAACTTGCGGACGCTGCAGAGGTGCATAATTTGAGTAGCTTCGAGGTGGTTTTCTTGGCAGGATTGGTGGGGGGAACAAAAGATGTCAAGACACGGATCGTGAAAAATGTTGTTGCGAGATGTAGAAAGGGTACTCTGATCGTGCTACGAAGTGCACATGGGGTTCGGAAGTTGCTGTATCAGGAGGTAGATGTCGGGGTATTGCCAGAATTGGGGCTCAAGGTGCTGCTGGTGGTACATCCATGGAATCATGTGGTGAATTCAGTGGTTGTCTGTCGCGTCGTTGGGAAAGAGAAGGCACGGTTGTAATGGGGACGGGCTATTGATAGGAGGAGAGGTTTTATTGTTATAGCAGGCCGCAATGCTAAAAACAATTGGTACCAGTACTCGGGGTAGGGAGAAAGAAGTGGGACACCCCATTTCTGGCTAGCTACCGCCATTAGGGGGAATTATCAAGGACACCATATACATCTTTAGTAAAGCATGCCTCAGTACTTACTACAAACAGTAGATTTGCTGTGCACAGACACGTGTGTTAGCCCCCAGTCATAACCCCGTCCTCCCACCAAAATTCAATTCCCGATTTGGGGTGTCCCACTTCTTTCTCCCTACCCCGAGTACCTGGTTTGGTTAGTTAGAATGCAACATAGGCAACAAGCATGGCTACAACCAGATTCACGGTCTCGAACTAGACTTGTTTGACGGTGTCTCCAATATAGTCCAGAATGTGACACTCCCTCTTTTTATCATTGCACGAGTGCGCGTCATGATACATGCATTACGAGTACACTTGTTGAGGCTCTGCGGGAGATCTACGACGCTACACCACTTTTGGTGTTCCAGTTCCGTTGTTCATACTGTATTCACTCTGTTCGACGTCAATGTACCACGCTCCGAGACTACGTCATAGACCATGACACTTTGGTAATCTGCCCGTCCTTGGAATAACTCCAAAGTTGTTCCCAAAGGAGGTATTGGTATTGAAATTTCCCACAGGAGCGTTAAAATGCTTGGAATGGTTAAAGAGCTGTTCCTCCAATGAATGCTGAAACCTACTTGCGACGGACACCTGAATCAATTGAACTGAAAATTTAGGATTTTTGTCCTCCATGAAAGAATTAGACACCGATCGAGCGAACCAATACCACAATCATGGGGGGATAAATCCATGAATGAATTTGTAAAAGACACTAGCCAACTTAGTGATAGGTGCTTCATAAGATACGCAATAAGTCTGAGATATTAGTAGCATGGGCGAGCTAAGATTCACTCGTCTTTCTTACGAATGCCTGGAGTTCTGGGTTCCCATAAGAGGCCCTCCAAGCGCATACCTCGTACTATCTAGTCGTTATAAAAAACTATGATGCATTGTTATTGAGTAACATTGTGTTTCGTTCTTATCTCTTATAGTAGCTATCGCGATATAGTTATTCGACTCCCTTCAATCTTTTTCTCTCAAGAGATACATGGTCTTCTACTGAACTTGGACTTTTGCAGTTTCTAAAATTTACCGCGCCTGCACGGCCTGTGTAAATAGGTATCTAAACAGGTGTCCACATTGCTTCATGAAAACAACCTTCCTGCCCGCCGGCTTGATCTCATTCAAAATCCGCACTCACACTCCCACACCTAACTCCTTGAAACAGCAGCTCAAACATCAACACCTATTTCTATTAGCGTTCTCCGCCGTCATATCTCCCGCGTCACTCACCTCATCTTGAACCTTCATCACTAATTGGTAGTCCACACGATAATAACTCTGACCGTTCGAATTCCTCATAATCTGATACTTGCTCACAGGAATTCCAGTAAGATCCGAGCGCAGCGTGCACAGTGTACGCACAGCTGCCGGATCCTTCCACAAATAATTCGGCGCATCGTCAAGATCACATACCCGTAGGGGGGTGGAAAAGACGAAATTCGGGGAAGAGGTGGGGACGAGGCGGTAGAAACTCAGGGAAGTGGAGACGGTGGAGCCGACAATCTGATTCTTTGAGATGTGCCAGTTGAGCTTGTCACGGACGCGAAATTCTTCCTGTTTATCGCACCAAAATGTATGCTCCTCGACATCGGAGGGGTCATCGTCGGAGGGAGAGGTGTTGGCCAAGTTCCCATAGTAGAGCCGAGCCCGCCTTTCAACAACAATGGAGCCATCAAGGCCTCGAAGAAGCGCACCACGGGCCTGCGGGGTTAGTCAAATCAGGTGTTATGGGAGAGAAACATACGATGGCACTTCGTCTGGTAAGAAGTTAGTGGAAGTCGGCCATGTATAGACCAAGGGCAGGAAACTCACGCGTTGATAGGCTGAAGAACCTGCAACTCCCTACCTCCGTAACGAGCTTCCTCTAGCCGCTTGCGCAGATACTCCGAGGAGCCAAATCCACCGACGAGGATAATCGCCTGCGCAGTCAGTCCGTGTACGAGATACCGCGGATGGTTGTAAACACATACCTTAACATTCATTCCCTTCCGTTGTACTGCGTGGACTTGACTCTTGACTAGCATGACAATGTGGTTGACGATAGGGTCGAAGATCTTTTTCACATCATCCCTTTGAGGGAGTTAGAAATCGTAGGATATCGCCTGGATTCTGGCTGGTAACATACTGCGCCATCGTGTGAAAACAGTCTTCTATATTCTTTTTCGGGTTGTCGCGGATGCCGGGAACATTGACTTCGCAGCCCTCGAGGTTTGTGTTGTTGCCAAATCTGAATTTGACTTTTTCCTCCCAGGTCCTAAACATTTCGTGCAAGGATCTTGGCTGGTAAGGTTAGGTTAGGAAACAACAGTCAGATACCAGAGTGACGCGCAGACCTTCATAGCGTCGACCACGCTGTTACCTAGTACCCCACGAATGTACTGTACATACTCAGTTGGTTATAATTACATGTTGCCACTAACTTCAGAAGCAGAGACAAACCTCTTCGAAGTAGCTATCCAAGAAAACGGAGCCACATAAATCCCCTATTACAACACATCAACACAGGTCTAATGTGAGAACAACGCACACATACCTGTACCAGAGACCACTTCGTCGATGCGGAGAGGAGATAAGTCGGTGATTTTGTAGGAAATCAAATCCTAGATACTTGGAAGCTGCTACAGCAATTCATACAACAGGGACATACCACAGTTCCTATGAAAGTCTTAGCAGGTCAAGCAGCCATGGGTTCAAGGTACATACCACCACCTGCATCACAAATGATAAATGTATCTCCTCGCTGACCCAGCGTTAGTTGTCACTTCAGTGGGGGCATCAACACCTACATAGAGACTATTTGGCTGTATTGCCTTCAGCGTGTATGCTGCCACAGTTAATAAAAGTTATTCATCCTAGAAGGCAAAATTAAAACAAACCTGCAGCAGCCTCTGGCTCGCTAACCAAGCTAAAATCCACCCGATGCGTCCCAAATCCTGCGTTCTCTGCCGCCTGAACCATCAAATTCTTCGCCGGATCGGTCCAAATCGCTGGTACTGTAAGCACATAAAATATTTTCGTTTCTGTCCAATCCCTCTCGTAGGCTCGCTCGATGCTGTCCACCGAAACCTTACGGACGTTGGAAAGGAAATCTGCAATCACTTGGATGGGCTGCATTTTGAGAGTCCTGAGCTGTAACTTCGTCTTTTGTGCTGGAGTAACAGTTGGCGGAATATAACAGGACGAGCTGGAAGAGTTGGAAGAGTTGTCCCTGACAGAAGATTCAGGCGACAACGTCATATTCTTCAGACCAAGTAATAAGTCCCCCGGGTGAGAAATCATCGCAGGCTTGGGATTGTCCTGCAGTAAAAGCTTGAACCATTTCAACGGCTCAATATCTTTATTGAACTTCGGAATCTCATAGCCCCATGTTCTTTCTCGGGTTCGGGTATTAGAGTAGTGAAGCTCAGTGGGAACTTGATCTGCGGAGCCATTTCCCGTGCTACCATTCGGCCAGGTTTGCACGAGTTTTATTTCATCGGGAAATGAATAGTGTGCCCACGCTACCGAAGTGAAACTGGATGTATAATCGTCAGCAGGGTGACAGTGGTACTGGTAGGACTGCGTATTTACGTTGTGCCAAAGTCTACCCCGACCACAAAGTGGTGCTTGTTAGAATCTGAGTTGGTTGAAGCTACCATCTTAAGCTTGCTGTCGTAATTTTTCGAGAATGTTGCCTCGCTTGCCGATAGCAGTGCGGGTTTGCTACAATTCAGTTTGGATTATGAGGGGTTTTAACTGTGCGAGCGCATGATATGATGTCGCAGCGTACGCAACCTATAGCATTGAAGAAGTGACAAGGTTGTATAGACAAAAATAGCAACATGGGATAGGGAAATAATACAGAAACTTCCGAGTGGTTGAGGCCTGTCTGATTTGGGTATAATCCGCTTCAGAATTGCTTGTTCGAGTAAGTTTGATGTTTTGGTTCTAATCCGAGCAATGTATCACAAAGCCGTAAAATTGCTGTATATGGACGACCGGCAGGGCCGAATATGTTCACATGAGGCACAATTCATAACTGCTCTTATCGTAACACTCTCATTCGCAAGGCAACAGCGATCCTTGATATTAATCTGCAAGGAGCCAGTTGCCCTAGCTTTAAGTGTATCGGTCAGCCTCCAAATCTCAGAAGCTGATCATGACCCCGCATTTTGCAACATTCCACAGAAATGTACCTTTGGCCCTGGAAACCGCTAAAGCACGAAGAACGAAGTTGCATTCACCGATCTACCTCTTGGAGCTTTGAAACTAACAAACCAAAGCAGCCAAATCATACCAACGAGATTCCGCACCGCAGCCTATAGATACATATAAAAACAGAATGTCCGCCGAGGTACGTTAACGCTACGCTTAATCGTTCTGTCAACTGCTGCTGAATCTAGGTAGAATACGGTCTCTGAACATGAAGATGGCGACCACCAGACGGGACGAGCATCCGGAGCCACCATAAAGTCTGTGGAGCGAGGTATCGGTAGAGGATCAACAGCACCAACGGCCACGGGTGAGGGCGTAGATTCCATGAGCAATTATGGGCAGCATGGGCAGCAGACCCCGACAAACTCTGACGGACCGCAGCCATCCTCCCATCTCCACCGTGATCCAGATGATCGAGACCATGTAGATCTACGGCAGACGCAAGAAAGCGATGATGGGGAACGTTCCTGTCCAGAGCCTAGGGCAGAGCCGGAAGGGGAAGCAGCATCAAAGGATGGGCCGAGTGCACCAGACTCTAGACGGCAATTAGGTGAGCCGCAGCACACAAGCGATGCGAAAAGAGACAACACACCTCAGCAACCCGGAAGTACCAGAGCCTCGGGAAATGAGCGTGTTCAACCCCAGAAGCCACCAGGGGAACCCTGTGGCGTACCAAAAGCTCCACCAGAAAAACAGAAGCAAAAGCCAAAGACAGACAAAGAATGGGCGCGACACTGGTATGAGAAATCAGGCTCGCACGAAGCGGAAGTCAAAAAATTACAAAACGCCATCTCAAACCTTCGGAAAAACTTCGCAGAGGAACGAGAACAATTGGACTCCACGAGGGAAGAACTTTTCCGGGAGAAAACTCGGCTAAAGAAGAGGCTGGACACGCTACAGACGTCTCATATCCACTCTGTAAACAGCGTCGGCACAGGCTTGGAACCAATCTCTGACCAGACGTTTGAAGATCGGTTTCGTGCACTCCAAGATGAGGTCTGTTGTTGTATTCCAGTGATGGTTAATTCTAACGATATATTAGGTCAACGTCTGGTGCCGGAAACTTTTCAAACGTAAAGGCCAGATATGTGGTCGTGAAGAGCTGCACGAAGACTCAAAGTCAATGATTCTCGCTAGGGTATACTCTCATGAAAAGTTAACGTTCCCATACCTTATGGAACTGGTTGCGTGGGCATTTATGGAGAAATATATCTTTTCAACGTGGTTTCCTGGTCTACCAGAGAATGTTTCCAATCAAATGACCGAGCTTCAGTCATGGGTACGCCCCGGGGGTATGCCACTTCTCTTTACAGGTCCCAGAGATATGAATCTGACAATAGCAGATAACAATAAGACTCCTGAAAAGGCCGAATACTGGCGGGCCTACACCAAGTCGCTTCTCTTCCAAAATCCCAGCGCTAGAGAGTGCATCCAAGATGTTTTGCCGCTTTCGACTCATCTTCTCGACCATCTCCTCTGGGTTCAAGTTGGCGAAAACAAACCGGTGAACGAATATATGGAGGCTGTCCAGAAATCCCTCGTTAATGCCAGGATTCTGGCGGCAGAATTGGGCTGTCAGCGGGGTGTCTATGAAATCGACGACGACATTAGCATTGGAGATAAGTATGACGACTCGCGGATGACGGATGCTATGTTTACAGCGGAGGTTGGAGAGCGGGTGATGGTGTATTGCATTCTTTCAAAGGGATGGGTGAAGAGAGCATACATGGGAGCAAAGAAAATCGATGTGCGTATTTGTAAGGCGAGGGTGATAGTTGGAACGCCACGGCAGGGCCATTCATAGCAAGAGGCAAGGCTAGATTCAAGATTATGATAGTGCTTTGAATATGACTCAACTTGCCGTCTATCTAGGAGTGCATTATGACTGAGCACTTAGGTCCGTGGTATATTTCTGTACATACGCGCTTGTTGCAACATCAGACCGGAATGTACACTGTATAAATTTACGCGTGGGCATTTGATTCTTGAAGTCAACCCATACAAACCCCATTCCCATAGTACCGTATTAATTCCAAAGTAAGGCCCCAGACTAAAACTCACATCTCGCCTTTCGCGAGTGCGCCTGATTAACACGAGCCGAACTAGCATGTAAACAGAATACCATTAAATAAAATTCTCCGGAACTTCAAGCACGATCCTAGAAATGTCGCTCCATTCAAATCGGTGAGAGGGTGCCATAACTCCCCAGCCACGCAAACCTGCCCTACTTCAAAGTGACCAAATCCATCCACCTGCATTTGTGACTTGCTGTCTTCCCGTCTTTACCTATAATCAGTGCACAATGAATTCACACACGCGATTCCTCCTATTGTACGGCTAGCGAGCAGGTGAGTGGTGTCCCCTGCTCAAGCTTTTACATCTCCATTAATAAACCTAATAGATTAGATCGCTTAGATATGGCCCTGACGGGCCGGCCTATGCCAAGGACGGCTTTTTAAATTCAGATCTGATCGGTCTGCAGATTTATTGATGTCTAACTGGCCGGTCTATAGATAACTACAGATATAACAGAAGTGCTCAAGTGCTCAACAGTGCAAGCCAGTGTGGAAATGAGAAATATTGGTGCACAAACCGCAGGGTATTGAAGCGTTGGGGGACTTGTTTCGGCATGGAGAAGGTTAGTATGACAAGCCAGAAAAGCAGATGGAGAGCTGATGCGAGGGGGAATAACCAGACATCTCGAACAATGAGCTGCTCCAAGTGGCCCTCGATATGAAATCTGTCGGCTTGTTCTTAGATGGAAAGAAGAATATCCTTTTGGCAGCCGAGTATGCAAGGCTCAGAGCTATCTCAGATCGTGGGACGGTTAGTACGTTTGGTGTACTTACGGGACTGTTTCAGCGCATGTCCCAGGTAGCACAAATTCCACGCGGGCTGGAAATGTAAGGAACCTAGCGCGTTGCCGTTTTAGAGAAGACATTGAATATCGTAGGGAAAGAAACGACGACAGCACAGGCTGGGGAATAGGGAATGCAGGAAAAAAACCAATAAAGTTAGAAGCGACGCAAATGTAAACAAGACTCAATGCTAACTTAATAAATTACAAATAGCAGACTAACCAAACATTATCCCCCGTGTAGCCAGAACAGCCAACGATATCATTATCGGGAGCTCGCTTGGCGTGTTCGAATCCACTCCCTGAAGAGACAGCGCAGTTAAGTCATCGCAACGACCAGCAAGGACAGCGCACCCCAAAGCGAGCAGATGGTTCAAAGTCTTCAAGGCGGAGAAGTACCCCAGGGTCTACGAGGCGGAGCAAAGTATCAACAGCACATACAAATACAGGCGGGGGGGGTTAATGGACCACGAAGAACGTAAGCAACGGGAATGGAAACGCCATTAGCAAAGGCGCAGCTGTTGACCTCTTCAAACCGTGATTCGGATGACCAACATGGCACTGACCAGTACCCGCCACCAGTACAGTGGTACTATAAAAGATGTTCAGATACAGTATACGTATACAGAACGGGGACGTCAGGGTTCGGATACAGATTTGACTAGGTCGTGTTTGAAGATGGCGACAGTTTGGATGCAGTGCTTTGGGTGGGGCCGCGTTTTTACAACCCCCTTCATTCTCGATATCGATGTGTTAACCTTAACAATGACCTTAGGTCTACGTCTAGTGCCAGAAACTTTCCAAATATAAAGACGGAACACATATTCACGCCTATGAAGATCTGGATGAAGAGTTAAGGAATATGTTGCTCCCTAGAGTGTGCGCTCTTAACGAATTAAAGTTCCCACGCCTGATACAATTGGTTTTTGTTTGTTTTAATCATTCTGCATTCACTCAAACTAGAGTATGGCAGTGCCCGGTTTCCCCTCCCCCTCCGGACAGCCGGTTAGATGGGGGAGCTCCCCTCCTTCTACCCTTCTTCTCCTTTAACAAACGAGGAACGCAAGTGAATGGCGCGTTGAAACAATGAAAGGAAAGTTAACGACTACTAGCTACACTCTGCTCCGCTCCGCTCTGCTCTACTCCGCTGTGCTCATCGGCGTGGGAACTTCCCGACCTCCGTGGCCGCCAGGAAGTCCATCACCGCTTGATCATACATTTCCAGGGAAAACAGCTCCGATATCTGCACGTGCCTGCACCTCCCCGCTTTCCAGCCTGTTTTCCGCCCGACTGGTTTCCACAGCCTCTACTGCTCGCTCTTTCATTTCCTACAGTGGCGGAAGAGATGCTCCCACGTCTGGGCCGCCTTCCCGCACTTGAGCTGGTAGTATCTTGAAGCAAGAGACTTCTTGCTCTTCATTGGAATTGGCCTTCGGCTCCCAGCCTTTCCGTTTCGGTACCCGCAGTGCCTGCTCATCCTTTTCTCTTCCCATTCAGTTTTGGCCGCAGCCCTCTGTTCGGTGATCCTTCTTACTATATTCGCTGCTGAGATGAATGCTTGCTCTCGGATTGTGCTTCCGCGGCCTTCGCGGGCTGCATTCGCTTGTCGGTCTGCTTCTTCGTTCCTCGGGATTCCCGAGTGTCCATGGACCCAATGAATCACCGTTTCGATGCCATGTTCGAGCAAAAGGGCCCGTGCTTCGTTGTTGATCCAGCGTGCCAACTGCTGCCCAGGCCCGAATAATACAATTAGTGGCATGGGAATTCATAGAAAGGTATATCTTTGCTACGTGGTTTCCTAGTCTACCAGATAAATCAAAAAATGCGATAAAAGCCAAATACTGGCGAGCGTATACCAACTCGTTATTATTCCAAAATCCTCGCTCTGACGAAATCATCTAGGATATTGAGCCGCTCTCAGACCTTCTCAAACGTCTGTTTGCCATGCAAAATAGTCAAAACAAGCTAGTGCAAGACTTTATAGAGTCCTTTCGAAATCTCTTGTTAATGCCAAGATTTTGGCAGCAAAAATGGTTTGTCAACGAGTCGTTTATCAAATCGATAATGATATTAGTGCTAGAAACACATATGACTCGCGAATGACAGATACCATGTTCACAGCAGATGCTAGGGAAGGGTTAGTAGTCTGTTGTACCTATTCTTTCAAAGGGATGGGTGAGGAGAGCTGGGGGTCCAGTTATATTCATCAGCTAGCCCAGGGTTGTAGTTCAGATCTCACGGTTGTTAAACATATACTATACCAAGTGCTCGAAAATATGCCCCTCGGGGCGATTTTCAGGGTCTGCACCGGAAAGGTGATAGAATTCTCGTATCTTGAAGCTGTGTTACATCGAGTTACTTGTACCTCGGCAGTACCGTACATCGCAAAACCTATGTGATGCGTGACTATTTGGTTTTGCGTACCTCACGGGTCCTCTGCAACGCGGTGCGTCAGAATCTCGACGATTGGTATAGTAAGTAATTTATACAGCCTACCTTCACGTACGCTTGAGTTGGGAAGTTTGTTTCCGAGATTGCAATTGCAGTGCTTTCACTTTTATTGGCACTCGAGTGATAATCAGGCAGCTGAAGAAGTCAAAGTCGGGCCCATTTCATTCGGACGTGCATTGGGTACGTTTTCGTACAATGTAATGCTGTAGGGTACGTCACATCATGCACATTACTACAGAATTCCTCATTTACCTGACAAAGACTTAACAACCAATTACTTTTGATATTCACAGGCGTCTCCTCGAGAGAGTTTCTTACCAGGGAGGAGAGAAACGACTATCCTCTCCATGATCTACAATCACATATCCCTGGAAGAATGGCCACCACAGAAGGATTAGAACAATAGTGAGGCATCGGCGCTCGTCCACAAACACCACCTTGTACCTCTATAATTTGTTCGAGTTTCAGTCGCCAGACATCTGCATGTATTTCAAAATACTATTTTTATGCGGGGCAGCCATCCTAGGAGCTTTACTTATTTTCCATGATAACCTCGCTTGCCAAAATTTACGCAGAATAACATAGCTCATGGCACTTGGCATTACCAAATTCCAAACAAGACCGTGGAGAAAGACAGAGAAAATATGTGAAGCCCTGTTTCTCTGCACTTCGCTTACAGAATTGTGGGAACGTCTGTGTGGCTGGAAATATGCTGAGTTTTACATGGCATTTGCAATGACAAAGTTGATTGAGTAGTCATATCAGGGTTTAATGACTTAAGTCATTGTTCGACCATGAGTACTCATTAGTTGTGTCACTCACCCATTACAATTCTCCAACACCACACAAAAATCCGTAGCTCTGTAAATGACGACACATCTTCCCACCACTCGCTTTATTTTCGGTATAAGAAGGCTATCCTGCAAATACTGTTCCTCAGAAAAATACGGGAGATTTCCATTCTATATCCACTTGCATTTGTGGTTTTCTTCCTTCCCCCAACTCTCTATCGTCAATACACTATGATCACGAACACAAGCACGCGCCCCACCCCAGCGTGGCAGTGAAGCAAGTGAGTGATGTCCCCTTCCCTAGCATCTACATCTCCATAAGTTATGCTTTGATCAGAATCATAGTTCCCAGTACGTATAAAAGATCAGCTCCCAACGAAGGGTGGCTATATTCACGAATATATTGTCCAGAATCCGGCAAAGCCGTTTACAAATAGATGAAAGGCAGCTTCAATAATATTTGGATAGTCCAATTCGTACGACTATGGGTATATAGGTGTATCCCCTACACGCTCGGTATCCTTCAATTCAAATCCTTTTCCTTTCGGGTATAGTTATGAGTAGGTAACCTTTCCTTTCGGGTAAAAGAGTAACATCAGTAGTCCAGCCAGCCAATCAAAGTCTTTGCCACACGACAATCTTTTACACACACTATACCCGAAAGGAAAGGATACGAATTAAAGGATACTGAGCGTGTAAGGGATAATGGCTTTCAAACCACATACGCTTGGTTATTATTATTCTGCTATTCTTTACAGCTCCGCACCAACTTACAGCTAAACCTCACAAGGAAGATACGCCTTTATAATCTGCCTGTAGTTGCATCTGCGTAATCCTGATATGATGTAGGAACAATTGTAGAAGTCAACATTGACTCCCACCACCAAAAACCAGCAGGTAGTCAACAATCACAGGTCTATGCTCCAATCCCACGCGGTACCGCAGGTCCCCGGGGCACAAATACACGATACGAAAAGTATAGCAGCTTCACTGCCTAGGATAAGCGCTAGAACCTACCAGGTCTATTTGAGTTTTCCAAGCCCTCACGAACTGCATTCTCAATAACCTTTGCTGTCAAAGCCATACAACCCATCCCCATCAACAGCAAAGACCTTTAGAAAGGAACTGGTCGCCAATTTCATTGTTTCTGCTGAAAAGTTGGTGGTATTCCATTCATTCCAGCGGCCCATCTTACAGGATCCACTTCGTAACATTCAGAGCACGGTTTCTATTAATCTCCGTGCTATTTTGCAAGAAATTTACGAATTCCCTGCGTTTGGTGGTTGTCATATAACCTATGCAAATCAGCGCGGAACACAAGTCACCAGATACTGGTGGACGGACCATCAAGACTTACTCCACCCTCCAACCTACCACAAACAACCTCCAAGCCCAGCACTCGAGTGTAGCAAGCTCCAGGATCTTTACCGCCCTCTCCGGATCAATCTTGCCCTTGACGGTCAGATATTCCATTGCCTTGTCGGACGTGAGGTCCCCAATGCAATGGAGCTCACTCATGACCAAGCAAAGTCCCCTAGCAGCACATCAACAGATATCTCCAGCTACGACTGGTCATGCATTCACGCCACACTTGGGCTGGCGCAACTCCATCGGGGCAAACGAAGACTACTTTTTGCATCTCTCGTCTGCAGCCTGCTTTGCCTTCCCTAGAGGGCATTCAGGAACTTTGGGCTATAGGCTGCAAGCATGTCAATATTGTCGGAGACCGGTACTGCTGCGTTGCTCCCGTGTTTAGCTTTGAACTTTGCAGCAGCAGCTAGAAATTCTCCGTATACCCTTTCGAAACGCATGTACTCGGAGTACTCTGTATCCCTGCTCGGGACAGAAGAAAGCGCGCTAAAAAGACCTAGCACCACGACGTGTGTGCGGTTTTCAGTTCAAGCCTCCTCAAAGGTTTTGTTAGCCACCCTTATGAGCACGTGCATCTCCGGGGGAATAGACACGTAAATGACGCCAAGGGTCTCTCTGGCAACTCTTTGACCAGCGCTATCTTGCCAGTGTCGTAATTGCTCACGATGATGTCGTAGCTTTCAGGGGAAGACTTGATGACCTTCACCATCTTCTTGACCGACGCGACGGGAAAGGTGGTTGGCGGCGGCAGAGAAAGTTTCGTTTCTATTTTCAAAAGTTTCCATGAATTGATTCTCCCAGTCATAAGCATACTAATAACTGTAACATCGAGGACACAAAGAGAGCCGAGGCCGATGGCGAACTTCCTAGTACCGGGTTAGACCGCTATGCCGGCTCTGATGGGAGGTATAGCTGCTTGTATACGTACCGAGCTTGTTGTAACAAGCGAGTCGGTTCGTCTTATATCGATTGACGCAGGCAGGGCTAGCGCTGGGGTGCAGATCATCACCGAGACGAAGCATTTCAAATGGAGGTATCGGAGCGGGACACCCTCCGTGGGCAGGAAGGGGTCGGTCAAAGGTTTACCAGGAGAAAGAGAAGAGCGCTTGCTACTAGACCAGAGGTTGATCCACATGTGGTATCGAGGTATCTTACTTTCGTCACATTGGAGCACATTACGTCACTCGCTTGTTTCGCTCGATCGGTTTGTGCTTTCGTCGTCCACGGATATATCGTGATATCTTTCCTACATACACGCAATTGCGATTTAGCCTTATACAGAGAATCCATGCTGCACAGGAAACCTCCGTGGCATATTCCGAGTCACTTTGAGGCTGTTGCTGTAGAATATAATTATGGGAACGACCTTGAATACGTGCACTAAAAAACACACCCCCCTGCGTTAAGTAGCTGGAGTATATTCTGGTCAAGGACTGCTCCCTCCGCTCTGTCCAGCATTAAACTACATAATTGCCCCTCCAGATCTTCCCAAGCCTTCTAGATCTGCCGGCCAAAATAGTAGCCTCAGCCGCAGCATAAATAGGGTTTGTTGAAGGGAAGTTCCGGAGCAGTGCGTGAGACCGTCAATTACGAGGCTCACGAGACTCGGAGGTGCTAAATGAAGCTGGTATCTATCCACTTCTTTGAGGGTAGGAGCCAAACTGCTCATAGTCCATACCTAGCTCCATGCGCAGGTGGTGACTCACGTCATTGGGATTCGTACGAGTGCCGGTCATTTGCGCTCACTCATATCCAAAATTGTCGGTAGCCCACCACATTCAACTGCTGATACTGGAATTGTTAAAAATGACTTGCCTCGCCTATAGTTCTCACTCAAATACCTCCAGCTGCTCTGCTGCTACTGTTACAGTGAAGTTGTTAAAAATGACTTCGCTCCGGCAACTTCCTTCTCCTCACACGACGATGGTGTCTGCAAACTTCTTCATTCATCCCCCCTCTGCCTAATGATACACATACACATACATAATCCCGCATGCCAGCCCCAGGACACATACACATACAGCATACACATGATGTACATAACCCCCGCCCACATGGAACCAGTCCACCCCTCCCAACCAGCAAACCAGGGTATACCTTATCAAGAAATGTAAAAAACATAACGCCCGCTGCCCGCAGCTCAAAGAAGTAGACTTGCCGAAGAAAGTAGTGCCGTGACCCATCAAAAATATCGCCTCGGTGAAATGACTGAACGGGGTTATGAGTAGACCCCACCCTCATCACCTTCCATATCGCCGTCGCAGAAAGAATGGTTGAAACCGAGGATTACGAGTAAATAACCCCCAACGCCGCCGCCATCGCAATAGCCACAAACAGCGCCGCCACATACAGCGCGATGACCCAAGGTCTTCTATACAGCGCTTTCCCCTCACCATTAGCCTTCTCCCCCACCAATCGGCTGGGAAACTCACGTCTCTTCTCATCAAAATCCTCACTCAAACTACTGGCCTCAGTATCGAGCCCCCTCAACCTCGGCCCGTAGAATTCCCCTCCCGCATGCTGTAACTGGGAGGAATAGTACTCCGACGCGATGATACTCTCTTTACTCCCGTTTCCGTCATAGATCATCATCTCGGGCCTAAAGATCCTAGGCGGCAGCGGGAGCGGCGGGAAGGAGTGTCGGTGGGAGACGTCGTCTTCGGGAACTGGTGAGAGTGGTGGCATTGCGAGTATGTGTGGTTAGTAACGAGCGACAAACATCGACGATGTGACGGGTTGAACGAGCGTGGTGTTTCGGAGAATTGCGACGAAAAGGAACTAGTAGAGACAGTAAAGAGCGACTGTTTTGAATGAAGGAATAGATCGTCGGAGAACAAATGATTGAATGGCGTCGTGATGATGTCGTCGGTGCGGCGGCACGTTTCCCCTGGTGTCAGGCAAGCTAGAAGTTTGATGCGGCAGCAGGCGTTCAGCCTCATTTTTGCATGGTTGGAAACACAAAGGCTTATCGAAGTAAATTTATGGCATTTACGCTATATTTAGCGATGGTTTTAAGGGGAAATGCGGGTTTCGTGATTACGATTACGCGGAAGCTAAAGAACTTAGTCCTACAATGCAACCAAGACCGCCTCAGGTACTGCGAATTTCTTATTCCGTCGACCTTATCCTACACCTCCATTCAAGAACTTCTACAACTAACCAACAGAACGATCAACTTTTCAGCACCATCTTGCCTTGCCAGGAAAACAACTCTACCAAGAAAGGATTACGACGACTTTCAAGCCCTTCCCCGCATGCTGTACACCCCACCACTACCGTGATCACCCGTTTCTCACTCGTCCGACAGGCGATGTGCACTGCACAGCCAGCCTTCATTAATAATAGGCACAGCTTACAAGGGCTAAGGGAACACCACATATGTTCTCTATCCGGTAGTACCTGCTGCAGATAGTGGGGCGGCATTGATAAAGTATTGGTTGTGTTTTGACATGGTATGTGCTGGTTTCTCTCGCACGAATTGCTGAATTCCGTTGGGTGCTGTATACAAAAGGGAGGGCCCACATGGAATTCAATATCGGAGACCCCGGTGAACTGTGCTTGCTTGCTGTTTACTATTCACACTTACCGTGCTGAAATCCCAGCTAAATGTGCGCTTCCTCCCACCTCGTTCCACGTCTTAAAGCTAACCATCCCCACCATCAGCAACTTAAAACCAACAATGGCTCCCAACCCCGAAGCACACTACGGCCGCGGAGGCTGGCGATGCGGCCCACCCGGTGACCGCCGTCGCCGCTGGTGCGACGACCCGAGTAATAGCGCCTCTGGTTTTGCGACCCCCACAGTCGCCTCTGACGTCCTCCCAACGGGTGCAAGCTTGGTCAACGCAAACAGTAACAGCAACAGCAACTCTCTCAATCCCATTGCCGTTATCGTCCCCACCCTCGTTGGTGCGGCACTATTGATTTTGGCAATTGGAGGCTTCTTTATTTGGAGGCGGCGAAGACGTGAGGCTGCGGCTGCGGCTGCGGCAAGCAGTAGTGGAAGTAATTCGGGAACGAGCGAGAGGGGGGGAATGAGGGGAGGGGCGCTTGGTGGGGTTGTGGACGAAAAGGTTACTCCCCATCTGTGAGAAGAGAGAGGGTTGATGGCTAATGTGTGGATAGCTTGAGATCCCACCAAGATATGAAGACGCACGCCACGACCGTAGTATATCGGTCCCTGTGTCCCCATCCCCAAGCGAAAACCCGTTCGCGGACCCGACAGATCCGGAGCCAGCGTATGAACCACCCGTGTCGCCGGTTACTGAGGTGGAGAGGGCGGTGGTAACGGATGGATTGAGGAGACAGCCATCGGGGGTGTCGGAGGTGTCACGGGTGTCGGGAGGAGCAGACTCAAGGAGGGGGCTGATTGTTTAGGGATTGAATAAGGAGTTTTGGTTGAGTTTTATGGACGGCGAAGTATGCGGGATTTCATGGTGTCAGAAAGAAAGGACATTTTGTTGGTTTTCGGTGTTTCTGGTTTTTCCTAGGATGGGCTTTTCTTATTGTGTATGTATCTACGATATCATGTCTCACGGAAAGCCGCAGTAGTAGTAGTAGAATCCTAATCCCCTTCCCTTGATGATTCTAGAAAATAACTTCATCTCCGACCTTGGATCTCCATAATTCCGGTCGACATTGATGTATACCAAGCAGCACCCTCAAGGATCCCTTTTCAAAATGCATTATTGAATTTTGATAGCTGCACTTTGCGGTAATATAAAGTCCAAACTAACTAACTTTTAGTCTGCTTCTGCACTGTAGATAGCTTTTTCTTAACGTGACGCTTTCAAATCACCGAGGCCATTACTGTACTCTACCTTCTACCTTAGATATTTTTTACGTTCGAGACCAATTGTAAAATGCCATCATCGCGGCGTTAGTAGACTTTCGGCCGAGTGCGAAGTGTGGCTTGCCAAGTTGTGGCGCCATAGGCATGCCCATAGAGCAGGCTACCTATAATAGGATTAAGGCGGTCGAGATCGGATCGTGACGGGTTTGTGAGATTTCCGAGGTACTCTATATAGCGAGGTGGGTCCGATGACGCTTGGATAAGAAACCGAAACCGCCGTGACAGCCGGGGAAATGTTGACGATGCAGAGAGAGGATTTTGGGCTTAAAGTATGTGCGAGTAAGCAAAAACAATACAATGCAATACCAAGAACCCCTTTGGGTCGTCCACCACTGGGCGCGATCGGTCAACAGCGCTCTCTCAGGATCGAACACAATACCAAGTCAAACGCCGCAAGCAACCACGGGCATTGCATGAACGCTGCAAGCCCATTGCTCCGTCTTGGAAAGTGACAACGAAGCGTCGTCGTCGTTATATGTATGTAGATCATTCGGTTGGTATGGATAAGACTTTACCAGTGGTTCGTCGGCGATATGTATGCATAAAGACTACCTGCAACATCAGGGTGAACGGGGCTTCCGATGGGATGGGGAATGGGAGTTGCTTCCGTTTTATCAGCCTTGTAGGTGATTGTTTACACTACTCGTTTGGATGCCACAGGAGATTAAAAAACGCTGGGAACTCGCCCTTAGGAGCTCTAGGTCACCAGGATCGTTCAGGCAATCCGACATCCCTATCTCCAACCCAACTAACAATTGCTCGATAACAGGTCTACGATACCTTCCCTCTTTGCCGGTCCAGCTAGCGCCTCTTCGCTTGTTGCTTTTTAAGCGCTAGCCCAGGAGAGAGCTACCGTATCTGTGCAGTGGCGCTCGGAGGTTAATCTGTCTAGCCGAGGCGGGATGGGATCTGGGATAAATGCCTACTTCAGTAGGTGGGAATAATTGTTCACTGGTGTTGCAGCAGATAGAGTGGAAGATGTTTGACGCTGTTTGAAGGAGTATCATAGAAGCTAGAAGGGTAGGGGGGAGAATGACTTGGATCGTGAGATTTACGAGGGAATTTGTCACGGCAAATCGGGGCATGGATGGCCCGTGTTCGCTATGCTTTACTTGGCCAGGGCTGAAAATTAGCGGAATGACGATTGGTGTCAAAGATCCACTTTAATTCCTGTCAGCCTCATCAAGTCAAAAATGTCCGTTCTGCACCTCTCACTCGTCCCCAGTTAAACTGCACGTCTGTCTCCACACCAACCCACCCCGGAGAGCTGAGCTTGTGTCCGCACAACTTTGCAGTTTGTCACTCGCTGCTCTATTCTCAGTCGCTCTCTTGTATTTATACTATCTCTTGGTTATATCTTTCTCGTGCTGGCGCGATAAAAAAAGGTGTCCCGTCTCCCAAGCATCTCGATCAACATCCGCTAAACCTATTTCGGGCGAAAAAGAGGCGTGTAAAAAGCAAATATTTACAGCTCGACAGCTTGCGTGTCTTACTTGGTTCGGTGTTGTTGTTGGCTTTGGGACATAGCACAAGATGCTTATCGAGCCGGGTTTACCGATTCTTTCTTCCTCTTCTTCTCTGTCCTCTCGCTGCTCGACTCCTCACCCTCGACTCATCCTTCCTCGTCGACCTCCCTCGAATCCGCAATTGTTGGCGAAGACAACTGCGTTTCGAGTTACCCACCTCTCTGGGACATCCGCATATTCACCCCGCATAAATATACGACTTGCTTCCTCCGCGTATGGCCGTTCACTCCCGGTTGCGAGTGAGCTGCTGCTGATATGCCCCATTAGATCACGCAGATCCTAAGACCCAAGCACAACAAATCGTCAATGTTCCGTTCCGTAGCAGCGGAGGCCTCAATGCCAACTGAGTGGCGGCCGAAAACCCACATTTCGTTCCGGATGTACGCACGCACTCTTCTTCACTCGTCTACAGCGTCCCGACTAACATGATCGGCCAGAACCCTCCCGGCAACTACTCATGCGCGTACCGTCGACGTTCTCGGGTCGTGGGACAACTACCGGACCGCCATTCCGTTGGAGCAGGACCGTCGGGTCGGACAGGATGTGTGGAAGGGGATATTTTCGCAAAACGGAGGACTCGAGATGGGGACTGAGCATTACTACTATGTATGTTTATTGCAGCGTAGGTCGTCGAGTGAGACACAGGCTGACAGAAAGGGGGGGGTAGTTTCTGTTGGATCGGAAACACTGCATTCCGGATCCGCAGTCGACTCCAGCGTCATTGGCCGTCGATACAAAATTGGGGAAGCTCATTTCGGTACTGTACGTTCCCGTCGAGCTGCCGCCCACCCCCGAGGTACCACAGCACCAACAGCACCAACATCAGCCATCGACAGCGAGTGCTCGCACCACGATATCGGAAACGTCGATTTCTCCAGCCAGTGCAGTCGGGTGCTCGGTATTTGCCGATTTCGACGATGGAGGGGTTGCATTCGAGCAGCCACGCGAGGCCCCTCCCCCCGTCAGCGTCGCAGATAAGATTGCAACGGTGGCGAAAGGAGGCAGCTTTAGAGATAGATTGCGCGTGCGACGGAGTGTAGCCAGGATGCTAGGATCACCCGAACCCGAAGATCAGGAACACTATCAGCTACAACACAAAACGAAGCGACGGCGCGGGTGGGGTCTGCAGCTGAGTGTGTCTACCGCGTTCCTAAAGAAGAGTTACCGGTCACACGGTGAATACTTCTCGGAGGACGATGAGGAGATATTACCGGACGCCACCGCCGCCCCACCATCACCACTCCCACCCAGGGATGAAGACGCAATCAGGGATATTGCCGGCTACCTAAGAAGTACCCACCACACCCCTGTTTCTGCATACCCTGTACCCTCAGCTGCTTCGGAATCCAGCCCGGGGATGTACTCGTCCTTCTACAGCAGCGAGGAGGACGACGAGATCTCGACACCCGTCGACGAGGCGCCACGGCAGTACCCAAAGTACTTCAATTTCGACGAAATCAAGTGCGGTGCTGCGGTAGATGATGTGGTGGTACCCGAGGAACGGGGGTGCGTCAGGTCGCTGGGGTGTCTGCGAGAGCAGGTGGCCGGGGAGGCAAAGTGGAGGAGGGAGATGGAGAGTGAGTTGGGGTATTTGGGGAGTGTTGTTGTTTAGTTCCGGTGGGTTTACTAATCTCAAGCTTTAAGTCTCTCTTTCTATTTTCCTTCGTTTTTAATCCTGGGATTTAGAGGCGTTTCTGTCTGTCGCTCCATACCCTTTTCCTTTCTTGTTTTTGCATTGGCGATATGTGAGGGGGTGGTTGCATTCTTTCTATATACTGTACTTACTTTACGGTCGTTTGGGCGGGGTGGGTTGGGAGTTTTGCATTCTGGCTGGGTGGTTGGCTTTTTGTGGTAAACGCGGGCGGAGTTGCATATATACATACGTACATACAAAGGGTTAATATTGGGAGCTCATGGAGGAGTGGAAATAGTGGTGATGGGAGGGTGAGCTACTGATCCTCTGATCTACAGTATAATAATACACATACCCGTATCCTACACTTTCTCATCTACTGATCACTCCTCCCGCACTCCTTCTCTTCGGCAGATTCTCGTTCGGATCCCACTCTCCAGGCTTAAACCCCCTCACCTTCTCGTCTTCACACTCTGCCCATGGATCGTGGGTCCTCAACCCATGCGCTCTTCCCCTATTATCTTCTCCTGCCTTCCTTTCAACCTCCGCACCCTCTCCCCCCAAATCTGTCCCCACTTCTCCTCTGCCCATATTCTGCTTCCTTTGTAACCCAGAGTCGTTACAAAACTTCGTATTCGACTCAAGCACTGAGTCCTCTGGCGGGTGGGGGCCGGCATTGAGTAAACTAGGCTTAGCGGCCCATCTTGCATCCGCCAAAGCTGCATTTTTGGCTAGGACCTCTTGCCGCGTGTTATTAGCAAGCTGCTCTTCGATCGTGGGCGCGGGAATCCGGGTTGCGCGTAGCCATTGATGCCAGGCGGGGGAAACGGCGGAAGCGTAATCGGCCCAGTCGAGGGATTTATCTTTAAATATGACGGTGCGCCGCTGTCTGGAGGTGTTAAGGCGATCACGGAACTCCCAAAAGGTGTTCCCTTTGAGGTCCATACCTGCGGCTATTAGTGCGGGAGGAACGGTGGGGAGGAAGAATAGAGCGTGCCGACGAAGTATATTTTCCGCCATGGGAAACGGTGAGAGCGCCAGGTGTACCAGAGCCTTTGCCAGGGCGTGCCGAGAATGTGTTTGGCGGGCATTGTTGGTGGTGCAGAGAAGTAGCGAGCTGTGACGTCGTCGCCTGTGTGCCTGTGTAACCTGCAGCGAATGAAGCAAGCCCAAATACAAACTGCGGCAATTAGTTACCCGGTGTCCGTCTGCTGCCTACGCAACCTCGACATTCCGCCTCAATCAACCTCACCACCGCAATGTCCCTCCCCCGTCTCTTCTTCCGCCCCAAACTCCCTCGGTGCCCGCTCCCTCGGTTCTTTACGATGGCACCTCCGATACCCAAACCCTCTCTCTCCGCTCGGCTAAAGTCGCTCTCCAAAGAATACGGCTACTCCGCGCTGGGAGTGTATCTCGGCCTCTCCTTGCTCGATTTTCCATTCTGCTTCCTTGCCGTGCGCACAATCGGCAGTGAGAGGATTGGTGAATACGAACACATAGTTGTCAACAAGTGTTGTAGTGCATACAATGCGGTCGGATCCCAGGTCGGGCTGCCAATTTGGAAAAAGCACGAGGAGGTGAGAGAGGAGAAGAGAGAGGGGAAAGCCAGTGAGTCCTGTTGGTTGCTGGCCGAGACAGTGCTAATAGGCGATAGCTATCTGGACGGAACTTGCACTGGCGTACGCGATCCATAAGAGCCTCATTTTCATCCGAGTCCCGATAACCGCCGCTGTGACACCGAAGGTGGTCAAAACACTACGCGGATGGGGATGGGATATCGGAAAGAAGGGGAAGCCGAAGATCGTGATGCCGGGGAAGAAGGGCAAGGGGACCGATTGAGCAGAAGTACCAGACCCTCGAGGGGAGAATTGTTGGAACGGATGTATGATACTCGACTCTGTTACTTTTTGGCATCCCAGCGGGCGGTGCGGCTATTTCATAATGAACAGCTGCTGGGTGTTTTTCGTTTTTGTGTACACTAGATTCCCAGTTCTTGAGCGGTTATAGATCTCGTTGAAAGCATAGATTCTCGAAGATATAGTATCAGGCTCAAAATCATTTCGCACTGCTCGCACGATTTACCATTTTGCACGATTTTCCTCCAGTACTGTAGCTGCAATTGCTTGGACGAGGTTCATGCAATACAAAATGAGGTTGAAATATTTACGAATGGGGCCGAAAGCTGTGTTACAGTACCCGATTCTGAAGGATACTATCTCCAAGTCCACCTCAGCACCATCTCCAAGTGTGGTAATGATGGGGGTAGAGATGGAAAACCCAAACCCAAAGAGGATATCTGAATTGACTCAGCCAGCAAGCTCCAATTGTTTATTCGGTGACGAAGACATTCGATGGACGTGGATGAAGCTGTCTGCATGTGGGAGCGGTTCGGCCAGACTTTGTATCTACACTAGTAATACTAAGGCTCATATCCGCGGGATGGAGTCTCTGATCCCAATCTGGGGATTTTTCACCACCGCGGACTGCAGTTGTCCCATTAGTAAACATATAGCTCACATAGGGTGAGATCACTAGCATCTTCGTGTTTCTCGTTCCCGCGTTGTTTTTTGACGGTGGGCTGGCATCACTGGCCCATCCTCTTCTCCCTTAAGTCCCAACTGAAATTATTCCCTGAAATTCAAAATAATGGGGATTTTCTAAAGGAGCGCAAAATCACCGGGGTTCTTTATTACAGTTTGAGATGTTTGCCTCCAGATCTGACAACTTCAGCTCGGTCGTGCAGTTTCACTTGTTGCTCAGACGGTACCCCCCCCCGTAAGAGTAGGTGCTGTAAACACCAAGGCCCCAGGCTGAAAATCTGCGATTATTACTTTTGCTCTCACCTCAGGTGTCGTTTCTACCGCTACAGTTGCTGTGCAACAGAATTTACAGGATATAATTCACCGCTCTACGTAGCTACCCGAACGATGACAAAATACCGCCCTTCAATGGCAGTAAGATCTCTATCAATCATATAGAGCCCTAAATACATCTAGCTTCCTCTAACAGTGGTGGGGCTGCGGATGCTGGAATGTGCGCTACTTCCTGGTGCATCATGATATATCACTCAACCCCAAGACCTCAGACTGACTTCGAATGTAACCATATTTTACAGCAAGGATGGAGTGAGACCTCTACAGACGGACCCGGTGAGCCTTGATTCTTGGTACTTATCCCGCCCGGTGGTATGTTCATACGGGATCCTGGATCCACTTTTTCTCCTACCTTATTCGCTATCACTCGTGATTCGGAGAAGATCACTTCAAACTCCGAGTATTTGTTGACTCCATGATATATTAATATTCCGTACCTACGTACAGTACTCCAATTCATGCGTCCTCTCACCCAGTTAAGTTAAATAGAGAGTAGAGAAATAATCATTACCAATATGTACGCTCGCTCAACCAAAAAAACGAGAAGAGATTTCTAACACGCACGCACACAGAAGCCCAGTCAACATTAAATCATGACAAAGTTGCAAGCAGAACTCCCCACAGCATAAAAATCTCATAATGCAATGAACGAACCCCTCCCACCCCCGCCCAACAATAAAATGAAAGCGACAAAGTAAAAGAAACAAAAAAAACACCGTCCAGCGCAATGCCGCAACAACGACTGCTATGCTATATGCACTCACCCTTTTCAAAAACGTCCGTCTCTACCGCCAACTAAAACAGCTTCTTCCACCAGCTTCCGCCGGCGCCGGACCTGCTCTCCCTTCCCGTGGTAAACCCCTCAGCATCCGTCATCTCCCCAGCAAACCCATAACTCTTCTCCTTTCCTTCCTTCTTCCTCTTCCTTCGTTCCCTCCTCACCTCAGGATCCTCTTCCTTCTCCTTCTCCTTCCGCTCCTTCTTATGTTTCTTCTTTGCAAATGGCTCCTCGACGAGTGGCGGCGAATCAAGCACCTGCTTCCTTGCTTCCTTCCGTTCTCGTCGCCGCTGAAGCCGCCGCGCTTCCTGTTCCTCCTCGATTGAGGACCCAGAGAAACGTACGTCCTTTTCGATGATGCGACGGTGCGGGTGGTAGTCGGATTGTGAAGTGTTTGGGGCTATGTCGACACTCTCGCGACGGCTATGGCGCAATGGGACGGGAATGTCGCTGTTGCGGCGGGAGGGTGCAAGCATGTTGCTAACGTCGACGCCCTCGCGGTGGCTGCGGCGGCGCACGGGGTGGTGTTCCGATTGGCTAGTGTGGTATCCTGCCATCGCCGCGCGGTCCTTTTTCTCTCGTCTTCGCTGTCGACGGGTTTCACGCTCCAGGTCTTCGGCGGTGTACGGGTTCTCCTCGTGAAGGCCATTGGGAGTGTATCCACTCGCGGAGTAACCGGCAGTGTAGCTTGTGTCTTCGTTGGAGCGGTTGGAAGAGCTCTGTAGTGAGCCCTCCTTGCTGCCCTCCTTTGCAACTCTTCTGCGCCGACGCTCTTCTCGCCGCGCCTCGCGTTCCTCCGGTGTTTCGTCGGCCGGGATGGGGCGTGAGGTTCGACGCTCGGTCCGCGGGCGGGAGAGTTTTTCGGCTTCCTTTTGGCGACGTTCGGCCTCCTTTTCGGCGTGGAGGCGGGCCTTTTCTACCGCGTCTTTCTCGGCTGCCTTCTTGCGTCGGCGCTCAATACGGCGGCGTTCCTTGTCTACTTCCTCTTGTTGGCGACGGGCAATGGTTTCTTCGGCGAGACGTCGCGCCTCCTTTTCTGCACGTTTGCGACCGCGGCGAGCGCGACGCTCGGCTTCTTCGGCGTCGGAGGCTGTACCGGGGAGGAGAGCACCTTCCATGACGGGGCGACTGCGGCGACCGATTTCGTTGCCGTCGGTGTCGGTGAGGACGATCTGTTTGTGGCGCCTCATGGCCTCGAGAGTGACATCGGCCATGTCGCGTTTCTTGCTCTTGCTTTTGTGGCGGCGGGGACGCTCGTCGATGATGTCCTCTGGTAGTGGTGCGGGCTCTGACTCCGGTTCGTAGGCAGGAGATTCGGAGGCGATATCTTCGTCGTCGTCTGCGGTTGGCACAGGAGGATCGGAAACGTATTCAACGTCTCCATTGAGATGTGGTGGTGGTGCGGTAAGGGCTGGAGCGTTGTCGAATGAGAACTCTTCCTCTTCGGGTTCAACATCCGCCTCTGCCGCAGCTGCAGCTGTAGCCGCAAGCGCAGCCTCTTGAGCCCTGCGAACCTTCTTTTCTCTTTTCCGACGCTCCCTTCGTTCGGCACGCTCCAGTTCCTCTTGTCGGATCCTTTCCTCTTCCTCTTCACGTAACCGTTGTTCCTCTTGTTGTCGTTCGTATTCTTGTTGCCGTTTATACTCTTGTTGCTGCCGTTTGTATTCTTGTTGGTGCTCTTGCTGTCGCTGATATTCTTCCTCTTGGCGCTGTTGCTCTTCGGCTATCCTCTGCTCTTCTTGCAGTTGTTCATACTCTTGTTGTCGACGCTCGTACTCTTCCTGTTGACGCCGCTGCTCCTCCGTCTTTCGTTGCTCTTCCCCCCCCCGAAGCATCTCCGTTGGGCTTATAAACGGACTTCTTCCCAACGCTCCTCTCGTCCCTGACCCTAGTCCTGGGGCTGGTGCAGGTGCAGGTGCATGGGCTGGCGCCGTGAAATATTTTTTGGGCTCCTTAACAGCCTCCAACGCAGGTACGGGTTTGGGTTCAGGCTCTGGTTTCGTCTCCAACGCCTTGCCCTTCTTCTTTTTCCGGTCGCTTTTACGTTGCTCCTTTTCGTTCACTGGTGGTGGAGGAAGAGGGGCGGGTGCTTCTTCGGGAAAAGCGCCAGACATCGCGTTGTCATCTTCGACTGGGGCCGGTTTAGATTCAGGTTCCAGTTCCGGCATTTCTTCTACCGGTTCGGGTGCGCGTGGGGTAGGTACTGCTGGTGTGGGAGGGAGGAGATATTGTAATGCACCCCCAAGGAATCCCTTTGGAGCTCTGGGAGTTTCCGGTATAGTTGGTGAATGTGACAAATCATTTTCTCGCAGGATATTAGCATGCATATCGATAAAATAGGATCTCACCTTCAACCGACAGTCATACCTTCATCTCCCGGTTCAGCAGAGTCCTCCTGATCTCCATCTTCCGCCGGGTCCAGGTTAAATTGAAGCACTGCCTCCGGTTCCGGTTCGGCTGTGACAAACTCCGGTTCATGTTCGGGCTCGGTGGGCGCTGGTGCCGGTGCCGGTGCTCGTGCTGGTGCCGGTGCGGTACCTTTAATAGCATTCTTTTTTCGTTTACTCGCTTCTTTGTTCAGCTTCCACAATTCCCTCAGCCCCACGACGCGAGCAGGGCTGCCGCTGGCATCGACTTCTACCGAGCCGGATGTACGTTTGACTTGTTGCGGTCGGGGTGTACGAGGTGCTAATGATGGTTTTGGCTGCTCACCTTGACTCTCAGCTTCAATTTCTCCCAGAAATTCATCATCAATTATCGAAACATCAACATCACTCGCATCACAGATATCGTTCTCAACCGCCACAGTTGATTCTGGTTCTGCCACGTAGTATTCTTGCACGTCTTCGCAGGCCCCTTCGTCCTCGAAGTTTTCTACGGGATTTCTGGCGTCGGCAACTTCGACCTCGAGTGCTTCCACAGCCGGTTGCTCTTCTTCATCGGTTTGTGGAATAGGAGCAACATCAGCAATGGTGTCCTCGGTGACCGTCGTTGTCTCCGTCGTCATCTCCGTCGTCATCACTGGGGTATCATCGTTCACCTCTTGTGCATCTTCCTCGACGTCCCAAGCAGCAAGTATCTCTTCATCTTCTTCAATAACCTGTTCCACGGTGGCGGGAGGGTCATCTGCGGGAGGATGAGAAGTGAGAGTAGGGGAATGTTCGGGTTCGAGCTCTTCAGATTGTGAGTCGGAATCAGGGTCAGTGCTAACCTTCATTGCCTCCACCGCCCGTGCCGCCAATTCCTTTTCCCTTCTGTCCTTCTCCTTCTCCCTTTTTTCCTTCTCCCTTTTCTCCTTCTCCCTCTTCTCCTTCTCTCTTCTTAAGGTGACTTCCCGTTCCTTCCTCTGCCTTTCTTGTTCCTCTTTCTCTTCTCGTTCGCGTTTGGGCTGTTTGGGCTTCGACGGGAATAGAGATCCTAATATCTGCTCCTGTTTTTTGAGCTTGTCGGCCTTTTTCTTCTCTCTTTTGAATGGTGCTGGTGCCCATTCTGGCTCGGGCTCTGGGGCAGGCGCGGGTGCAAGTGCAGGTGCGACATCGTCGTAGTCCTCTGGAGGAAGTTCGTCTTCTACAGGTGGTTCGGCTTCAACTATTCTCTCTGTTGGATTAGCTTCGACCACTTCCGGTGTTATCTCAACGACTTCGATCAAGTTTTCTGGCTCTAGTCTTAGCTCGGCGATTACGACTTCTCTAGCAGCTGCTGCTTCGACTTCTGCTTGCTGTTCTGGTTCTGGTTCGGGAGCTGGCACAGGTTCGACTGGAAGAGGTGGAGGAGGTGGAGGTGCAGGGGCAGGGGCAGGAGCAAGAGCAGGAGCAGACGCAACCTTCGGCTCGGTCTTCGGTTCTATCCTGACTTTCTTAAGCCTTCCTCTTGCTACTAACGCCTCCGGTATAGGAGCAGCCTTTGAATCTGCCGCCGCAAGTTCCGCTGTATGCTTCTGTGCCGGTTTCTTGAGCCTAGCCCCAGCGAGACCGCCGAACATGGTTGCCACTGGTGCGTATTCATATGGCTTTGGCTGCGCATATTGCGGCTTCTCTGGGGCATATTCGAATGCTTTCGGTTGAGCATACAGTGGTTTCTCGGGGACAGGCGCATACCCTCGGTTGACGTCTGCGTACTTGGCGGTTGGGACCTTTGCGTAGAAGCCGTCATCTTCTGGCTCATTTCCTTGCTCGGGTTCTGGATCGGCTGCAGCCGTATTCAGTGCAGGTGCTTCGGTTTCAGGCGAGCGCTCTGGAAGGTCATCGGGGTCCGGTGCATCATCTACATCCCCCAGCTCCACTCCCCCAAAATCCGTTTGGAGTGTTGGGTTTGGCGTATGTGATGGGGACGATTTTGGTTTCTTAAACCAACCACCAATCATCCAGGAATTTTCCTCGTGCTTCTTTTCATGATCTACGACTGGTGATCGTGATGGCACCCTCTGCGGTGTTAGTTCATCAAGGTCGCCTGGATCTGGCGCTTCAGTCTCAACTTCTGGCTCTGCTACGGGCTCTGGTTCTGGTTCTGGTACTGGTACCGGTTCCGGGTCTTTAGGAGGTTCAGGATCCCGACCCTTCTTGCTTTTCTTTCCGTTCCTTCCCTTTTTGCCGACAGCTTGGAAATCATCTTCCAGTTTCGTTTCTTCCACTTTCTTTCGTTCTTCTTCTTTCTTTCGTTCTTCCTCTTTCTTTCGTTCTTCCTCTTCCTGGCGTTCTTTATCCTTTCTCTGGCGCTCTTCCTCTTCAAGCTTCTTCTCAGCCTTTTGTCGTTTCGTTTCTTTCCTCCCTTGCCCTTTTCTTTGACCTTCGAGGCGTTTCTGTTCGAGGCGCTCTTGTTCTTCGAGGCGCTCCCTTTTGAGGCGTTCTTGTTCGAGCCGCTTCTCTTCTTCGAGTCGCTTCTCTTCTTCGAGCCGTTCACGTTCGAGCCGTTCACGTTCGAGCCGTTCACGTTCGAGCTGCTCCTGTTCCAGGCGTTCTTGCTCAAGGCGTTCCTGTTCTAGGCGTTCCTGTTCCTGTTCCTGTTCCAGCTTTTCCTTTGCAATCTGTGCCTCGTTTTCGAGCCGTTCATGTTCGAGTCTCTCCACTTCGAGCCTCAACCGCTCCTTTTCTTGACGTTCCTCTTCTTCCTCCCTCTTCCTCCTCCCCTCCTCTTGCTGCTTCTTGGAACCTTTGGTCTTATTATCAAGGGGTGCCCAAGGATCACCATCAGCGCTCCCCCAGGCTGCAGCAGTGTCATCACCATTACCCCAGTCATCGCCGCCATAGTCCGGAGGATCCAGAAAGCTCTTCGTCTGACCCCAGATACCTGGCGACTTTTGAGCTGGCGGCGCCGCAGGTGGCGGCGACGGCTCTTTCTGCACCATCTTCGTCTTTTTCAAAATGGTCCCCCAAAACCCGCCGCCGCCGGACTCTTCTTCTTCTTCCTTGCGTTTCCGCTCCTCCTCCTCTTTCTTTTTCCTGTCTTCCTCGGCACGTCGTCGCAATTCGGCAGCTTGTCGCCGCATTTCTTCTCTCTTCAGGCGTTCTGCCTCGACTTTGGCAGCGTGTTCCTTCCGCAGGCGCTCTGCCTCTTCCTCTTCTTCCTGCTTCTTCGCGGCTTCCTCCTCCTCCTGCTTCTTCGCGGCTTCCTCCTGTCTCTTGCGCTCTTCCTCCTTCTCCTTAGCCTTACGTTCCTCCTCCTCCTCTTCAGCTTTTTTACGGGCCTCTTCGTCCTTCTTTTTCGCGTCCTCGTCCTTCTTCCGTTTATCTTCATCGTCGCCGTCGCCGTTGCCAGCACCGCCGGGGCTGCCACTGCCGCTTTCTACAGGCGAGGGTGCATCTCCACCACCGCCAGTGCCACCTGAAAGGTCAAGGATATTCTTCCTCTGCGCACTTTTTCCCTTCTTCTTTTTCGGCGGCATATGCGCTTTAACGTCGTATAGGCGCGTAAGATCGGGGCGCATTGGGGTGGGCGCGATCGGGAGTGGAGGAGTAGCAGAATACGGGGGCGGTGGCGGCGGAGGAGCTCGTGTGGTGGAGGAAATGAGTAGTAGAAGCTTTGACGACGATGGAACACGCGCGGTTGCTAATGTTTCTGTTTCGATCGAGTAGCTAGGAGGAGGGGGAAGCTCATCGTCGCTGTCGTACGGAGGTGGAGGTGCGGGGAGCGCCGGTGGTGATGAGGGTGGTGTGACCTGCATGCATACCTTGTTAGCTCTGGCTTTGCTAGCTTGGGGAAGAGGAGAGGAGTGAAGGAATGTCAACATGCCTCTGAGAGCTTCGATGAGAGTATCATACCCTGCGCCATGGAGGTGTAAGCCGCACCGCCGCCGGGTGGGTTGGAAATTTCGTGATATCGTGGGGTCGTCTCGTCGTAACTCGGAAGATGAAAATGGGAGTTTGCCATTGTCCTGTCGTATCGTGTCGTGTCGTGTCGTGTCGTTAGTTTAGTCAGTTAGTAGTCCACCGTACCTACCCTGCCCCTTACACCCGGGCTGCTATCGACATGTAGCTGCGGAGTTGGGAAGTCTGTGGTCGTGGTCGTGCTGGTGGACGAGCTGTTGTGAGAAAATGGAAGAGGAAGAAAGAAAAGAAAGAAATAACAGGTGTAGAACGAAAGAACAAAAAGCTGCCGGGAGCACCTGCCGGGGCCGGGAACACGAAAGGAAAGGAAGGGCTAGCGCGCCTGTCACAACGAGTTGTTTTATTTACTCTATACATTTATGTTTTTTTTTTTTCTTTGCTTCGGAGTCGGTCCGCATGCAGGCTGCGAGAACGGATGGAATTGCGCTTTAAAAGACATCAACGATGAAAATGCCTTCCCTTTGTGGAGTGCATGCGATGGAGTCCCTTACACCCTTGCCACAGCGGAAGTACTCTTACAGTCCCTCCAGAAGTTTGGTGAAGGCAGAAGCAGCGAGTGGAGCATCTCAACCCAATCTCAGCTGCACGCACGCAGAGAGCTACCATCTATAAAAGCTGCAATAAAGCGCATCGCTTTGTTGAGCTTGCGATTGACCGGGGCCGGGGTGGCATCTGAATCACTCAACCCAACCAACCCATGGTCGGGTGATTGCTCTAAAAAGTGAAACCCAAATATCACTCTTACCCGACCCAATCACACGCGGCATCTGCTGGGGAGAAATGTGATATGCTGTGCACGGGTTTTCTTGGCAGGCTGCGACTGCCGTTTGGGGAGTAGGGAAAAACGTGGATTAAGGCGTCGCCGCCGCTGCCTGAGGACTTGAGCGAGGGAGACGCCGTACCTACTTAAGTAAGTGAGGCGTATGTAGTTGCGAGTGCCTGGTAGATACCCGGGGAGCGCCGAGTGGAAAGAACGGGCTTTGGAGGCAGGGTCGGCGCGCTGTTATAATTGCAGTGCTCTGTGCGGTTATAGGATGTCCAGCCTTTTGCACTGACTGCACCATCGGATGTTGCGCATCGTGGTACATACATAAGACGTGTGCACTTAAGGTACTGACGCTGGATGAGTTGTACTCGTACATAACGCATGTCAAAACCCAAAGGAGGCATTAGACGGATCGATGCAAATGCTCGACAACCGTGCAGACGTCGTAGAGGAAGAACCGGAACTAAATAACGGCAAGCGTTAACCCTATTCCACAGTCGTGAGAACAGTGTATCTCCGCCTTCACAGCCTTGGTGAAAGGTCGATACAATCAAGACAAGGTGACATCATGCCCTCTCCATTCGATAATAATGCCTTCCCGATTAGGAGAAATTTGGAATACTCCGGTTTGTGGCACAGGCAACTATGTAGATTCGGGCGTTATGACTCAGGTCCAACTTAAGTCTCCCAACATCCCCGCAATCTTCAATATCCTGCATAATACTGCCCGCTCCTCAGTGGCCAGGATACCGGTACGGTGCGCTGTAGTTGGTGTGGGTATGAAGTTCCCGGTTGGTCTGGTTCATTTATTGTTGATGGGTTCATTTGTTCGCCCGACGGCCTGAGGTGCTGGAGAATAGGGTTTTGTTATTCGCCGCCGGAAGGGATCTTAACTCGGCAAGTTTAACTTTTCTTCCTGGGCGAGGGGACGCTATTGTCGAGTAAATCCTCTTGGGGATACAGTGCATCCCAGCGGGGATTAAAGCTAAGATACTCTCGAACTCACAAAAAGTAGCAATTCATGAATCTTTGGGTACTCAGAAGTTGGTCGTGGAAGATGAAGAGTAGGGGGGTATTTGTAGAAGAGAGTAGAGTGGAGGCAGTTGATGTTTATGCTGCTGGGGGAGATGTGGATGATGTGAGATTTGGTGGTATCGCAAAAGCAAGTTTTTAATGTCTGCTGTGTACCTACAACCACTTGAGCAAGTATATGTAATTTCTTCCACATTGCTTTATACGTGCTGCATGCACTCCGACAACTCATCGTTTTCTTCGTAACCACACCTAGCAATTCTCTCCCTCAGCTGATAGAGAACGATTGTGATACTCCGACACAAGATGCGAAGAGTTAACCAAGCGAGATAAACGTACCCGATTCTTCGAATTCAACCGATTGATTGCCAGCTGACATGTTTTCTAGTGTGAGCAAGGCCTTTTCGGAACATAAGTACTACGACACATCTATCACCACGCCCATGCTCAATGGCTAAACATCAATGTATTAATCTCCGGAGATTGCTAGCTCTCGAGGACTTGCAATTGCTTCTATAATTGCACCAACGTCAGCTGCTTGCGCCTGATCTTGTCGTCCTAATCAAGTATTCAAGAGCCGGGCGTGCTATAACGCTGGAAGAGGGTACTCCAGATGTTATTAAGTTCAACATGAGGTTCCTTCCTACTTTCAGAGCCAGAGACGGTCAAATAACGGGTATGCACTTACTAGTGGTCCGAACGAACATAGGCGCTCACCGCTGGGCTTGCAGACACATGTATACGAGTGACTATGCTACAATGTGAAGCTTAAGGAGGCATCTACTGGCAGTCAGTCACTTCAGTTTAGCACGATTACGCCCTCCTACAACATTCATGCACAATTACGAGCACGACCTATCTATCCCTTATTACTCCGGATGGCATGCTGTGCCAAATAACCATTTTGTCCGAATAGCGACTCCACCGGTTCGCAAACTTCGGTGGACGGCTCGCGATATTCTAGCCTATTTACGAACTAGGGAGAGTTGCGAACGGACTCCCAAGAGGCTGTGCACTTGACATAAGGGCACTGGACCTCTGGTCTATATTTAGTGATAGGACGAGAGGAAACTCAGAGTTGGCTCGAGACATCTCGCGAATTTGAGACTTGGTCTTGGGAATCCTGAGGCTTTGTAAACCTGGTCTTGGCATCCATTTCGTCAGACCAATAATCCATCCTTAGTCCTAGTGCTCCCACTTCTGAGCTACACCTTCGATCTGCTCCGCTATCCACGTTAGCCATATACATACTGAGTGCCTATACTCCCCCTGACTACTCAAATAGAACTCAGCAGGCAACAGAAATTTCAACAATAGGTAGACGCATTGACCAGCGAGGTCAGCCGTCGACGCTGCCAATGCCACTTTCAGTAGGATGGAAAATCAGATAAATTACCTTCAAGGTATGCACGCCAGCTCATCCACTTGCCCTACTGCCCCCTGGCCCACAACCTTCCAGCAATAGTTTCCATGTGTTCATGAGCGGGGTGAACCAATCCCTCGAGGGGTTACAACCCAGAGCATGGAAGACTGCGGAACTCAAGTCGAGCTGATGACCGAGCCAAAACTGCTGACCACCACTCTGACCTAGGAAAAGACCGCCCAGGAGAAGTTCGCATTTCCCTTGAAGGACAAAGGAGTGGATATAATTACGGAACGGAGTCCAATCTTTCTGCGGCCGACCTGTCAAGGCCAAGGGCACGATGTCAATCGACCACAGCAATGTGGGTGAACGGGAAGTTACCGCCATCGGCTCTGTCAGCGCAGAATCCCCATCTGGAATTGTGGCAGGTGTGGCTGTTGCTGCCGCGGAGTTGGTCAGCCGGAATGTTGTCCCAGCCCAGGTTACCGGTGTAGCGATGGTAGTGATACGTGCCGCGTCTAGCGTCTCGCCGTTAACCACAGGCATGGTTTTGGTGGCTTCACTGGGTGTACTCCCATTTTCTATGGCAATCATTAGCTAGTTTCTGCGGGGCGAGGGGAGCGGGTGGTGTTGGTTGTACATATCGTTATGGATGATTATTCTGCCTCTTTCTCTCCTAAGCTTGGTTAAAACTTAATCCCCCTACGTTTTATTCTATTTACTAACCTCATAAAAATAGTGAGAGAGCAGAAGGAGGATGAGAAAGAGGATTAAACCAGTACAAGATGAGTTGAAGGAGGGGAGATTCTCGGACCCAAAACTAACTTTACACTTGATAGCCCCAGCTTTTTGTAACGATACATAAATACATAGCACAGAATACGACCCCAAATCCGACCCATAATATTCCATTCCTGCAACTCCCAGTATACTTAGGCGACCAAAATAACCGGCAGATTTGGGTATAACCCTACCAAATCGGGCGCCCTTATTTTTAACTGCCTAAGTATGCACTTACGATTCTCATTCAGCAATGCTGCAAGTGATAGATTCTAAAACTACGCTAATACAATCATCCACACCATTGTAGATAGTTGAGATAAGATTAATGAGACCATCTATACCATAGAACAAGGCTGTTGAATATATATCTCAATAGCAAATAGAAGCTTTGTAAAGACAGATTAAATTATTTTTGTGTAGGTGCATAATAATCGGGACAAATCTGAAGTAACGTTCTCTTGTATATATTTTGAGTCTTTCTCTTCTTTCCTCTCTCTACCATAGAATACACGCACACGGTTCTCCCTATATTACAACAGAGAAATCCGTGAACATCGCGAGTGGGACCTTATGATCTGGCCGCGGAGGATAGGATATATATAATAACCGCAATTGCCGTATGGGGGAAAGTATCTTGATAACTTCTAAAAGTTGTCGTTTGAGTCTACACAGAATATTTATCCACAAATCTCGAGTCTAAATAAGGAAACGCCCCAGGACTATTCGTCTCGTGTGCAACATTTATAGTTGCGATCTCGAAGAATTGTACGTGAACGGTTGAAATGCGGTGGGATGATGAGATAAGATAAGATGGTTGGTCGATTAGGGGTAACAACGACAACACCTTCGCAAGCAAAGTACCTCCGACCATAGCATCGAAGACAATCCTGCAATTATAGGTAGCGGTGAGTAGAAGAGCTATTGGCCTTCAGTGTGCTTTACTGACTGACCTTACAATCCCTCATTCCCAGGCTTCGTGTACAGAATACGCTAGAACAATGCACAACCAACACGTTGTTTCTAATAACCTCTACACTAAACCTAAGCAACTACCAAAACGAGCTTGTCTCGAGGCCGTGTCAATTTGTTCACTAAGGCGCTGCCAGATGGGACGAGTGCTCCGTTCGACGAGTTGGTAGGAACTACGTTACAGGAAAAACTATAGAGTGTATGCACGGAACATTCGTCTTACAACCACATATCTTATTAACTATCTGGCTGAATCCGTGATTTTGTAGTGCGTGCAAGATACCCAGGAGGGTGGACAACTATTTCTATTGGCCTGGTTCTAGTACTGTTACGAAAATGTAACAATTAACAAAATCAAACGAGGACTCGAGGCAGATACACATATGCCTTGCGCTGCGCCCTATATGTCTCAGCTTCTGGAGTGCTACGTGGGCACTCACACTGCGTATAAGTATGTACACCAATGGTGTTTACGGAATTGGTGTAACCAAAATGCGGATTCACAGCCCCACCTCATGAGGCTGCAAGCTGATCTGCCAACCGCTCCCTCTCTCTTCTATTATCTCCCGTCTATCTCTATCCTCTACGTAGCTACAACAATGAATGGCGTAGGCGACATCATTGCTGTTTACAACCTTGCCTGGTCGGTCTACAAGTCCTGTAGAGATGCGCCGCAAGACTTCCGCATCATTTCCGGAGAAGTAAACCGCTTGCACACCGTCCTCAAGGAGACCCGGGATGTGGTACAAGACCTGGCTCGGAAAGAACGTCTGGACCCGAAGAAGGAAGTCCAACTTCGAGGCCTTACGATGGGTTGTCAGGAGGTTCTCACGGAACTACAGGAACTATTATCCAGGTTCAACCGCTTAGGATCTCGCAACAAGATTACACTTGATCGCCTTCTGTGGTCACAAGGCGATGTAACGGCTTTACGAGAACGGATTGTATCGAATATCACCTTGCTTGGAGCGTTTTGTAATACTGTTCAGATGTGCGTTCTCCTTGTCGATGAGGCAATACTGCTGACACACGAAACAGGTCATCGCAAGCCCGGCTTGAGCAAAAACTCGAGAGCTTCATAGAAGAAGTCCGTTCTGGAATGAAGACGGATTCGGTTGTGTCTTCCGCATCATTGGGCGAGAAAGAAGCCTGGAGACAGCTACTCAGGGAACTCCGTGAGGCCGGAATTCCTAAGATTGTGATAAAGGAGAAGAGGGCGTTTGTTGTCTCCTGGTTTCAAGAAGCCATGGCATCCGGTGATTTCGATGGAAGTGATACAGAGACGTTACGGCCTGCAACCAGCCGTACCTGGCTTCCTCCAATTGCATCCACGAAGCGAATATCCGATTCTGGGGATAACTTGCTCAAGTCTTCGAAACGGGGCAAGAAGAAACGGACAAAGAAGCAATCGGCAGTGGCTCAATCTGACATAGAGAGGACAAACGACAACTCGGCCCGTAAAAGACAGACGGTCCCAGAAAAGGATAACCGCAGCACTTCGAAAGATCGTCCTAAAGCTACATTGCGTCCGATCGATCGCGATACACAGAAAAAACCGATCTCCATAGCCGGCCGCACCAAAAGCATCTCTAGGCCGTCCGAGTCACCCCGAGACACTCGAACTAAGAGTAAAGCGATCTCCCCGATTAATACCGCATCACAAGCTTCCGAAACCCTGAGTCCCAAAAATCTACCGATTCCGAGCGAAACTCATCTGGCATCACTATCACCCCCGATTAGTACACTCTCATCAACTCCCGAAACCCCGCCCTCAAAACATACACCGATTCCAAGTGAAACTCTCTCTCCGGTAACCCAAACATCATCACCCTCTCCTCTACAACTACCGTCGCAGCCGACAGGGACCGCCCACACCGTCCAAATGGGGAAGGTTGACAAGAAACTACTGATGGTTGCCGCAGAGAAGGGGGACATCAAAATGGTGTTGTTCCTATTGAATTCCGATGCAAATATCATGGAAACGGCGAAGGATGGAAGTACAGCGCTGCATGTAGCAGCCAGGTTTGGGAAGAAAGAGGTGGCACAATTGCTATTAGACCGAGGTGCAGATATCGAGGCAGTGAAGAGCACCTACAGGTGGACAGCACTACATGAGGCAGCTCACTATGGGGAGAAAGAGATAGTACAACTACTGCTGGATCGAGGTGCAGATATCGAGGCGATGACGACGAATGGATGGACAGCACTGCATCACGCAGCTCGCTATGGGGGGAAAGAAGTAGTACAATTGCTGTTGGATCGAGGTGCAGATATTGAGGCAGTGATGGACGACGAATGGACAGCACTGCATCACGCAGCTCGCTATGGGGGGAAAGAAGTAGTACAATTGCTGTTGGATCGAGGTGCAGATATTGAGGCAGTGAAGAACGACGGATGGACAGCACTGCATCTCGCAGCTTGCTATGGGGGGAAAGAGATAGTACAATTGCTGTTGGATCGAGGTGCAGATATTGAGGCAGTGATGGACGACGGATGGACAGCACTGCATCTCGCAACTCGCTATGGGGGGAAAGAGGTAGTACAATTGCTGTTGGATCGAGGTGCAGATATTGAGGCAGTGATGGACG